>ERZ773225.532-NODE-532-length-56129-cov-15.493098_pt1 | contig 56129 bp, 50 predicted proteins | sample MGYA00580993_ERZ773225 | MGnify/ENA primary metagenome ERZ773225 (study PRJEB29015, sample SAMEA2737748) | human gut metagenome | biome: human gut; feature: human-associated habitat; material: faeces | place: China | collected 2012 ...
TTTTATTTCCTGTTCCTCCGCTTTTCTTCTTCTCCGCAATGTTTGTGTCAGGGAAGTTCCGCAACGGGTATGTGGTTTTCCGGAAGATTTGTGATTTTTTTTATTTCCTGTTCCTCCGCTTTTCTTCTTCTCCGCAATGTTTGTGTCAGGGAAATTCCGCGACGGGTATGCGTTTTCTGGAAGGTTTATAATTTTTTCGTTTTCCCTTTCCTCTCCCGTTCCTCCGCTTCTCCGCTTTCCTGTTCTTCCGTTTTTCAGTTCCCTTTTTTTGTTCTTTTTCCTCTGTTTTTATATTTTTACATTTTTCTCAGCATGTATAAAAAAACTCCTTTGTCGTTGTGCGGAAGACAGTCAGTCGGCTGTTTAATAAAAGGCAAAGGCGTTTTTTTTAGAATATATATAAGTAATACGGTATGAAACCGAAAGATGTCATGGTGTTTTGCCCTCAAAGTATCGAAGATAAACCTTTGTGTGGAAACAGGGCCTATTTTAAGGGGACAGTTTTGGCGGAAGGAAGCAATATACCGGAAGCAGAGATATATATCGGCCGTATTCAGATGTTAACGGAAATACGGCCAAAATTTGCAGTATCCGGCATCAGTCGGCTTTCCAGAGGGAGAAAATCATTTGTTAATATGCAAAGCGTGGTAACGCAAAATTTTGATATTGAAAAAGAGAGTTCCGGTGCAAAAGGCATTATATGGAACCATGGGAAAAAATGCAAACAGGGCAGCTGAGTATATCAGGAATCAATTAAAAAAGACGCGGAGGCAGGTTGGCAGATTATGGGCTTTGTCCCGTTTATGGTGAGCCAGGCAGTCTGCGTCTGGTTGGAATTGGATATGGCGTGGCCGGCACCGTGAGGGGGCACCCTTAAAGAAGAACCGCCGGCTTAGCCGGCGGGAGCTTTTTGTTGCGGAAGATAAGAGTGTCAGATGTAGCCGTACGAATGGAGCAAAAGGAATATTCCGAGGCCGACACGGTAAATGACAAACGGCAGAAAGGTATAGTTTTTCAGCCATTTCATCATAATGAAAATGGCCGCGATTGAAGCGATGAAAGAATAGCCGATACCGCTTAAGGCATAGTGCAGGTTTTCGTAATTGCCGCTCTGCCAGATCTCTGCGGCAACCAGAAGACCGGCGCCGGCGATGGCGGGAACCGAAAGCAGCATGCAGAATCTGGCGGCTTCTCGGCGTTCCAGCCGGAGAAAACGGCTGGCGGTGATGGTGATGCCCGAACGGCTGGTGCCGGGAATCATTGCCAGACACTGGGCCAGACCGATCAGAAACGCGTCTTTGTATGTCATATCGGCAATGCTGCGCTTTGAAGGCTGAAAACGGTCGGCGATCCACAGCAGAATACCGAACAGGAGAATGTTCCAGCCGATGATTTTGGTGCTGCGCAGCCATTCCATGCCGAAGTGGTGCAGCGCCAGACCGAAGACGACTGCCGGGACGGTGCCGACGACAAGCATCAGCAGCAGTCTGAGGTCGGCGGCCGGCAGTTGGTTTAAAATAAAGTCTTTGGCGGCGGCGGAAGCTTTGCGCAGATAAAAATTTTTAACGGACGGAAAGCGGTTGAAAAAGGCGTTGACCAGTCCGTAGAGCATATCCCTGATGTCGCGCCAAAAATAGATCATTACCGCGAGGATGGAGCCGACATGGACGGCAATGTCGATTTCCAGCCCCTGATCGGGGAAAGAAGTGAATTTGGAAAGCAAAATGAGATGTCCCGACGAGCTGACCGGTAAAAATTCGGTGAAGCCCTGAAGAGCCGAGAGGATGATAATCTGCAGGTTGGTCATGTTTTTAGTCCGTTTTCTTGCCGTCGGTTATGTTGCGGCATGTTTTGTGGTTGAGGTTTAAGAGCGAATGCGGGCGGAAACGCACGTTGTTTAAAGAGGCGCCCCAGTGCAGATGGGGGCCGGTTGCGCGGCCGGTATGTCCGACCAGGCCGATGATTTGTCCCTGTTTTACGATTTCTCCGGCTTTTACTTTAGCTTCTTTCAAATGGGCATAAATCGTTTGCAGCCCCTGACCGTGGTCGATGATGACCATGTTGCCGGTGTAAAAATAGTTTTTGCCGCTCAAAATGACTTTGCCGCTGCCCGAGGCCTTGACCGGCGTTCCTTCCGGCGCGGCAATGTCGGTGCCGCTGTGGGGGCTTTTCGGCGTGCCGTTGAAAATCCGCTGATTGCCGAATTCGCCGCTGATGCGGCCTTTTACCGGCAGGATGAAACCTTCGCGCCAGTAGTCCCCCGGCTGCATGACGGTTAAAGAGCGGCGGACGTCTTTTTGTTCGCGTCGGATTTCCGCGTCGTGTGAGGAATCGGGGGTGACTTTTGATTGCGGGATGCCGTTGATGCGCTGGATGTCCCAGTCGTAAGTTTCAACCGGCAGCCGGTGAAGCCGTTTGCCGCCGTCCGGATAAAGCAGGGATATGTCCGCGTTTGCTTTTTGGTCGCGGCCGAAGGCAAGGATAAAGTATCCGTCTTCGGTAACCGGATAGTTTTTGCCGTTGAAAATGACCGCTTCGGCATTGTCCTTAACCCGGCCGGCAATGATTTCCCCCTGTTTGAAGTCGCCGCAGAGTTCGACGGCCTTGGCCGCGGACGGCAGGGTTGCCGCCAATATGCTAATCGTCAAACAAATCGCCTTGTAATTCATTTTTCCTCACTATTGGCCGGACTTTGACCGCGCCGTCGGCAAATACGATTTCGAGACTGCCATTTTTGCGCGCTTCGTCCGCGTTGCAGACGGTTTTCCGCCGTCCGTTTCTGATCCAGGCAAAACCTCTTTTCAAGACCGCTTCGACCGAAACAGACTCGAGCCGAAGGCCAAGGTTTTGCAGGGTTTCGTTTTTCTTGTCAAGTATGTTGGTAATGTAAAAAGGTTTAATTTCATTTAAATTAAGCCGGTTTTGCCGGTTTTCCAGGTAATTTTTAAAACCGATCCGCAGGCGTTCGCTCCGGTCGTCCAGCTTTTGCATGTTTTCAAAAAGAATCTGTTCCAGGTTGGGGATCCCCCGTTTGAGTCCGTCGAGCAGGCTCCGTCGTTCCTGCAGATAGCGGCCGCCGGCGCTGAAAAGGCGGCTTTGCAGGGTGAGCAGGCGGGCTTCGAGTTCGCTTTTGACCGGGACGGCAAATTCGGCGGCGCCGGTCGGCGTCGGCGCGCGCAGGTCGGAAACAAAGTCGATCAGCATGGTGTCGGTTTCGTGTCCGACGGCGGAGATCAGGGGAATTTCGGAATCGTAGACCGCGCGGATGACGATTTCTTCGTTAAAGCACCAGAGGTCTTCCAGCGAGCCGCCGCCGCGGGCGACGATCAGCAGGTCGGGACGGGGAACCGGGCCGTCCGCCGGCAGGCGGTTAAAGCCGTTGACCGCCGCGGCGATTTGTTCGGCCGCGCCTTCGCCCTGAACCAGAGTCGGCCAGACGATGATACGGACGGGAAAACGGTCGGTTACGCGGTGGATGATGTCGCGGATGACGGCGCCGGCCGGGCTGGTAACCACGCCGATAACCCGCGGCAAAAAGGGAATCGGTTTTTTGTGCGCCGGATCAAACAGTCCTTCGGCGGCGAATTTCTGTTTGCGCTCTTCCAGCAGCTTCAGCAGGGCGCCGGCGCCGGCAACTTCCATTTGCTCGATTACCAGCTGGTAGCTGCTTTTGCCGGCAAAAGTGGTGATGCGTCCGGCGGCGACGACTTCGAGGCCGTCTTCGGGTTTGACTTTGAGACCGGCGGCCACGCCTTTCCAGCAGACGGCGGAAAGGTTGGCGTTTTCGTCTTTGAGCGAAAGGTAATAATGTCCGGAATCCGCTCTTTTGCAGCCGAAGATTTCGCCTCTGACGCGTACGCGGGCAAAGGCGTCTTCCATTGTGCGTTTAATGGCGAAAGAAATTTCGCTGACGGTATATTCCGGTATCGTTTCCTGCATGTCCTTCCTTTAACAGCGCACAATTTTAGCGGATTGCGGAAATTCCCGCAAGCTTTATCGTTGCGGCCGGCAAAAAAAATTTTTTTTGCTGGATTTAAAACGAAACTGTTTTAAGATTTTCCCATACGTAAAGACGGAGGACTGACTGATGAGGAATTTGCGCGTTTTGGCCTTGCTGGCCGGTTTGGGGTGGTGCTGCCGGGCTCAGGCGGCGGTTGACTGCAACATGCCGGAATTTGAGTTCGTTAACGATGCCTATGTTTGTTTGAGCGGCACTTTCAAGGCACAGAACAATCAGATACAGGACATGGAAGACAAACTGAAGCGCCCTTCGGAAAAAATCAGAAACGAACTGGCGCAGGTGAAGAAGAAACTGGCGCGCGAAACCGGGGATACGCCGAAGGCCTCTGCTGCCTGGAAAAGGCTGGAAAAATGGGCGGACGAACTCCGTCGGCGCGTGGACGAGGCGGACAGGGACGCCCGGGAAAAGCGCAATTTTATCGGCCAAATAAAAAACGAGGGGCGCGAATGCCGGACGGAGAAATGCATGAAAGAAGTTTATGCAAAAACGCTGGCCGAGCTGATCGGTTTTTCCCGTCAGCCGGCTTGCACGCTGCCGCAAATTGCCGACGAATGCGAGGTTTATGTTTACAATACGCCGCCGCAGGCCAAAAAGAGCATGGCGCCGCTGCTTTCCGAAAAACTTTACACGTACCGGGAAAAAGTTCGCATTAACCGGCCGGACAAATGCGTTTATTTGTTCCTTGCTTCGGGTTATCCGCAGGTGTGGGACATCCTGACAACGGAGGGGACGGATCTGCGGGGAATCTATGTCGGCGGTGATTTGCCGCAGCTGGTGCGCGGTTATCCCGAGGGAACGGAGGTGAGGGTTCATTACCGCGGCGAACTGCTGAAAGGGGCGGAAAACTGTCTGCGTTCGTCGGTTGATCTGGATAAACGGCAGGAAAACAATTTTCTGGATCGGTTGAAAATTGCCCCCGAACGGAGGATTTACGTTTCCGACGGCAAAATCGGCGACAATGCGCCGCTTGACACTTATCGCTATCGGGCCGAAAACGTTGCCGGAGCAACGGCGGCTGCCGTTTTGCCGCCGCGGGAAGACGGTTGGAAAAAACTGGTGGCGGACGGCAAGGTACGGAAGGTTACTTCCGCGGATATCGAGCGTTTTAAGAAAAACGGCGTGATCAATCTCGACAACGGCAAATTTGTGTGGCGCCGTTCCGATTATGACGAATTTTTCCGTTATGAAGACGATATATTGAGAAACGGCTATATTTTGCTGGATGACGTTGAAAAATTGCCGGCCGGCGATCCGCACGTTTTCGTTTTTGTCGGTGCGGGGCAGCGGCAGCCGGAGAATTTGGCACTGGATGCGACTTTCGGCGACACCGTTTCAAAAGTGGGGATGTTTTCCCGTTCGTTTCTGATGCTGCCGGCGGAAAGGGAAGATTTGCCGGAGCCGGCAGACTGCAACCGTCCCGAAGGAATCGTGCAGAAAGTGTTGTGTACCGATGCCTCCCTCCGGCAAAAAAATCTCCGTCTGCGCGAACTGCTGGAGCAACGGCGGGACGAGATGCCGGAGATGATCAACGCCTATCAGGTTTATACGTTGTTTCATTTGAACGACTGCCGGACCGGAGCCTGCGCGGAAAAAGTTTTGGACGATGCCGTCAGCTGGCTGGAAAACCGCAAGTATCTGGAACAGACGGAAACGGCCCGGCCGTCGTTGTGCCGGCTGAAGGACATTAAACCGGACTGTGAGGTTTATGCATACAGCGCCTATCAGACGGGCAACGAGATGAAAGGTGTTTATATAAGCGAAGAAAACGAAACTTTTAACGCCAAAGTCAAAATCAATCAGCCGGGCAAATGCGTCATTTTGTTTTTGAGCGCTTATGAGCCGGTAGTGTGGGACATTTATGCCACGCCGGCGACGGATTTGCAGGCGGTTGTCGCCGGCGGCCATGAAGAGCAGATGCTCCGCGGCATGAATCCGAAGGTGCAGACCAAAGTGCGCGACGGTAATCACCGGGCAGCGGGGGACGACGTTTGCCTGGGGAGCTATTACGGAAAGGATGAAATCGTTGAGGCCGTGCGGAATCTTAATCTCGGTGTCAAAAACGTGCGGCTGCTGGACAAACCGGTTATCGGCGAGGAAGTCGATGACAAGTTTTATGAATATAACCCGCAGGTTATTGACGGAGAATTCGTTATGCCGGAAATAGCGCCGGCGAATACGGGGTTGGAGCAACTGACAAAAGAGGGAAAGCTCAGAAAAGCCGGGAAGGATGATATTGCCAAAATCAAGGCCGCAGGTTATTCTTTTCTTACCGGGGTTTCGTTAAAAGGGGATCGGAATCCGTTTGAATACGGCGCGTTGAGAATGTATGTCCTGCTGAAGGAATTTATCAGGCTGCCGCGCGGGCTGGCCGGTTCAAACGGGATTGTACTGATGGTGCCCAAAGACATGCGCGTGCCGGACAACAACGACGGACATAATGATTTTTACAGGGTTGATCTGCCGGCTTCCGAATTTTGGGCGGATAAATAAAATTGACGGAAAATATAACAATTGACTTTTTGTCCAAGTGTCGTATCATACCAAAATACAAATAATTTTTAATTTAATATTTTTATGGTACCATGTATATTTCAACTGAGCGAACTCGGCGAGTTTGGCTTGGTGCTTCAGGAACAGAACAAAGACAGTTTCATGCGTCGTTTTGCAGACTGTGTCAAAGCGCTGCTTTTTGCCAAGGTGACCCAGGGGTATGCCGTGGGCGGTTTTCCTTTTGCCGGAAACGCGGTATGGGAAAGCAATCCGGCCACCGTCATGTCCGTTTGGGCGTTGTCCGATTTTAAGACCGATCTTAAGGCCGACTGGGCGCTGTTAAAAGAAATGATGGTGTTTACGCCGGATTATGGCATGCAAAAGCTTATTGCCGCCAATCTCAGGTTTCTTCAGCGCTGTCGTGCCCGCATGGCAAAACTTGCCGACCGCGGTTTATGGTATCTGTTTTGCCATTGCCGCCGTTACCGCGCCGTACGCCGTTATTTTCATAACGCCGATCGGACGGTGACGTTTCAGGATCTTTTTTCGGCGGCGATTGCCCAGTTTGTTTTGAAAGGCTGGGGAAAAGCCAGTGATTTCAAGTGCCTGCTGAGCGCTCTGTAGTTTTGAAGCGAATGAATGCGAAAGGAAAACGGTTTGACCGTTTTCCTTTTTTTGTTTTAGCCGCCGATTGTGAAGACGGAACGGAAAACAGTCTTTTCCGGAAGAAAAATAAAGTGTTTTCTTTTGCGGCCGGCCGATGTAACATACCGGAAATTTGTATTGTGGCAAAAGGAGTTCAAATGCGGAAGATCGGTATAATTTGCGCGGGGGACGAAGAATTGGAACCGTTTTTGCGCCGAATGGGAAAGACGGCCGTATCGCAAAAAGCCATGTTGTCTTTTCATGAGGGCCGGGCGGCCGGATTTTCCGCGGCGGCTCTTTTCTGCGGCGTCGGCAAAGTGAATGCGGCGGCGGCGACACAGATTTTGATCGATGATTACGGCGTTGACGCGGTCATTAATGCGGGAACTGCCGGCGGGATGGACGAAAGTGTCGGGCTGTTTGATACGATTGTTGCGGAAACGACGTTTTATCATGATGTTGATGACGGTATTTTGACCGAATTTCATCCTTGGCTGCCGGCTGCCCGTTTTGAGGCCGATCCGCTTTTGCTGGCAGCCGCCGGGAGAGTTTGCCGCCGGAATGCAAAAGTGAGGCGGGGGCTGATCGTGACCGGAGACCGGTTTGTCGACGGCGGTATGCGCAGCCTCCTTAACCGGGAATATGCGCCGCTGGCCGCAGATATGGAAACAGCGGCGGTGGCGCATGTGTGCCACGTCAATGCGATTCCGTTTCTTGCCGTTCGCTGCATTACCGATACGTCGGTTTGTCCGGGGCAGGACGCTTTTGAGAAAAACTGCGCGCGGGCTTCGGAAATTGCCGCCGACATCGTTTTTGAGATTTTGCGGGAATTGACGGTCATCGTTCCGGCGTTGTCGTGACTTTAACGTTTTGTTTTTTTTTAACGGCCGGCAGCATTTCTTTGCTCCGGCCGTTTTCAGAAACAGTATGGTCAGGTGTCAGTTTAAGTTGACGATTCCGCGGGAGAAGGCGTAAACCGCCCATACCGCAATTACGACCATCAGGCAGGCGAGGGCTCCTTCGCCGACGGTGAAGGCCTTTTGGTCCGGCGCCGACTGTTTTCTGGCCCAGACGAAAACCGGAATGCCGACGGTCATGAAAATGACGGCCATCAGCAGGTAGTTGAGACCGGCGGCATAAATCAGCCACAAGGCGTAAACCGAGCCGATGACGGAAGAAAACAGGGCGGTTGAGCGTCTGATATAGGCGTTGGTCGGATATTCGCCGTCTTCGCAGATTTTCCACAGATAGGCGCAGCTGGAAAAATAGGCCGGCAGCACCATTACGCTGGTGATGCTGAGCATGGTGTTCCAGGCGTTGTTGGAAAAGTAGACGAGCAAAATCATCGCCTGCATCAGGGCGCTGGTGACCCACAGCGAAACCGAAGGCGCCTGATATTCGTTTTCTTTGGCAAACTCTTTGGGGAAAGTTCCGTTTTCCGCCGCCGCCTGCGGAATCTGGGCGGTGATCATGGTCCAGGCCAGCCAGCTGGTCAAAACCGAAATCAGCAGGCCGATGTTCATCAGCCAGGCGCCCGGACGGCCGATCGCCTTTTCCAAGATGCCGGCGGTGGACGGGTTGGGAACGGCTGCCAGTTCGGTCTGGCTCATGTAGCCGAAAGGTAAAAGCGAAAGCAGAATATAGATGCCGAGACAGCCGATGAAACCGAGCAGGGTGGCTCTGCCGACGGTTTGCGGGCTTTTGGCGTGTTTGGACATGACGACGGCGCCTTCAATGCCGATAAAAGCCCACAAAGTGACCAGCATGGTGCTTTTGATCTGGCTGCTGAGTCCACCGAGAGATTTGGTGTTTTCGCCCCAGAAGTTAAAGTCGAAACGGTCAAAATGAAAAATGAACGCGATGATGACGATAAACAAAATCAGCGGCACGATTTTGGCGATGGTGCCGATGGTGTTGACCAGCGTTGCCTGTTTGATGCCGCGCAGTACCAGGAAATTGAAGCCCCAGATCAGAATTGAGCCGCCGATGATGGAAGCGAGGTTGTTGCCGCCGGCAAAATACGGCGGAAAGAAATAGTTGAGCGCATCCATGGTGATGACGGCGTAGCCGACGTTGCCGCAGATCTGGCAGAGCCAGTAGGACCAGCCGATGGTAAAGCCCACATAGGGGCCGAAGCCTTCACGGCTGTACATGTAGATGCCGGCGGTAAGATCCGGTTTGGCAACCGACAGGGTGCGGAAGGTGTTGGCGATGAAATAAACGCCGAATCCGGTAATTGCCCAGGACAGAAGGACGGCGCCGGCCGAAGCGCCGGCGGCCATGTTTTGCGGCAGGGAATAGATGCCGCCGCCGATCATTGAGCTGACGACGATTGCCGCCAGCGCCAGCACGCCGAGACCGCCGTTTGCGGGCGCCGGCGTTTCCGGAGCGGAAGGTTTGCTTTTATCAGTCATTGTTTCATCCTTTGATTAAATTGTTTTTTATTTGCGAAAGGAGGCGAAGCAATCGTTTTCAAAGGATTGTTCCGCCTCGCGTTCGGCATCGGCTTCTCAAAACAACCGAGGTTTGACGTCTCGGCTGTCTTCATCGAAGCCGATTATACCTTGGCCGGATCCGCATGTTCGAAATTGAGGAAGCCAAGGCATGTCAGGCAGTAGCCAAACTGCTGCGTGATGTTGATGTAGTTGTGGAAGAGCTGAAATTCGCTGTGTTTTTGCACGCCGCGGATTTCCAGCTCGTGGTTAAGCGAGCGGTTCAGCCACATTTCGCAATGTGTTTTGGCGATATCGTCGTCGATATAGGTGTCGAAATATTCGACATATTCGGCCGCCCAGCCGCCGATCAGTTCGCCTTTGGCGTCTTTGCCCCAACAGATGCCGACGCCGGTGGCGATGGCCTTGTGCTGGTCGCGGTTGGCGCCGTTGCCGGCCATGATCACTTCCAGTACCGCGCCGTGTTTGAACTGGTTGACCACTTTGTCGACCGGAACGATGTTGCCGAACAGTTCTTTCGGCAAAACGGAAGTGTAAGGAATAACGTTGAAGTTTTCGATTTTCGCCTGCATCAGCGCGGAATCGTAACAGAACGTTTCAAACGGCTGCGGGGGAATGCCCTCGTCGGCCTGTCCGGCACCGCCGGTCTGAAACGCCAATGTCGGGTAACGAACGCCTTCGGTCATAATGTTTCTCCTTTGAAAAAATGTTTTTTGCTTTTTACAGCCTATGAGGTAATCGGCGGCCCGCCGTTTTCAAGCGCGGCTTATACTAAAGATATAAAAACCAAACGGCGTCCTTTACCTTTGATTTTTCGTATATAAATAAAAAGACATCGGTAATTTCGGAGGAGAGGAAAAATTATGAAGATGCGATATTGCTTATTGATCGGGAGCGTGCTCGGCAGCCTGCTGGCGGGGACGGCTGACGTTCGGGCCGACAGCGGAGATCTGCCCCAGGGAGCGCAAAAACGGGTGGACGACGCCTACCGCCGGCGCAATTTTACGTTCAGCGATTTTGGCAGGGATTACGGTGAATTTAAAAACTATCTGAACAGGGAATACGGGTTTGACTATTCCTTTGACGTTTCCTACATGCCGCAGCGAGGGGCGCCGAACGGCCGCAAAACCGCCTATCAGACCTTGATTTCGCCGAGTTTTACCTGGACCGCGTTTAACAACGAGTACGGAACCGGCACGCTCAATTTCGCCTATACGGTTGCCCGTTACGGCGGTTCGCAGGCGGCAAGGATCGGCGGCAATATCGGCGCGGTGACGGAGATCAACGACTATGACGACAAATCCAACGCCTTTAACGAGCTGTATTACAGCTATCAGGCGGGTGGCAGCTGGAAATGGCTGACGGTGGCTGCCGGACAGTTTCCGCTTTCCAACTTTGACGGCACCGCTTACGATTCAAACCAGCAGGTGAACTTTATCAACTATGCCCTGTCGCAGAACGCCAGTTCGACTTATTCCACCGCCGGGGTCGGCGCCTATTTGCAGGCAACGCCCAATTCCGAATGGACGTTTGCCGTCGGTGCACAGGATGCCACCAATGTCGACGGCATCAGCGTGCGGTTCAACAACCTTAATGAAGAACATTACGCCACGTTCGGTTATATTGCCTACAGTCCGACGATCAAAGGGCTGGGGGCCGGGCAGTATTCTGTTTTGCTGTACAATCAGCCCTGGGTAGAGGAACAAAAACAGACCACCAACGGCTGGTCGGTCAATCTCAGCCAGGCGATCGGCGACAAACTGACGGTGTTCGGACGGGTCAACGGTGTTTCGGGCTCAACCGCCGAGATCAACCAGTCGTGGGTGCTCGGCATGGTTTACAACAATCCGCTGGACCGCAATCCGCTGGATCAGATCGGACTGGCTTTCGCCTATAACAAAATTGACGGAAAGGCGGTCGGCGAAGAGCTTTCCCATGACAGCGAGAAAGTGCTGGAAGCCTATTGGGCCTGGGGCATTTCCAAATGGATGACGATTACGCCCGACATTCAGTTTTACATTGATCCGGCGCTTAATCCGAAATCGGATTACGGCACCGTGTTCAGCCTGCGCGCCAGCTTCTTTTTCTGAACGGAAGACGGTATATGCCGAAAAGCCCCGTCGGAAACGGGGCCTTTTTTGTATAGCGAAAGTTCCGGCCGGGCCGGGCGGTATTTTGACGGCGCTTCAGATTTCCCGTACCGCGTTGAAACGGCGGACGACGGTGTTGTCGGCCGGAATGTCCGCCAGCAGCCGGTCGTCCGTTTTTTGCAACAGCATCTGAGCCGTATGGTTGCGCGGATCGCGGCCGTTGTATAAAATCTGCATCATCTTCTGCGCTTTGGGCAGGGGAATAATCTGGCGGCCGTTTTTTGCGGGTGTGATCAACTGTTGTCTTTCCAGTTCAAGCTTGATGGCTTTTTCCGTTATTTCCCTGGTTTTGATGACGATGCCGGTCCGCTTTTGCAGGTTCCATTCGCCGTCGTTGTTGAAACTGCGGACTTTGCCGTTGCCGATATAGGTGGTGGCATGGTAGCGGCCGCCGCCGCGCGGAGTCATGACAATGTCGCCGATTTCCAGTTCGCGGACATTAATGCTGCCGGAGCGGATACAGTCGCCGAAGCCTTTTTGTTTCAGATGACTGACGAAGCGCCGGCATTCGACGGCGTTGAAACCTTCGCTGTCGTATTCGGGCAGGACGTTGTTGAGATCGCCGCAGACGTTGGCGTCTATCAAGGCGCGGTTGATGGCGGTGATGCAGTAGTTGTTGCGTCCGGAAAGACGGCCGTCGGGATAAACGATATCGAAAAAGTTGTTTTTGACGTATTTTGTTTTTTGTCCATTTTGGGTCGCTTTTTTCAGCGCTTTAAGGTGCTTTGAGGTCGCTTCGAGAAATTCGTTGACGAACCATTCCGCCCGGCCGGCGATTTCGCCGTCAACGTCGATTTCAATCATCCGGTTGTAGGCCAGAAGCGAAACGTCGCGTTTGCGCTGTGCCAAAGCGCTGCGTCTTTCGGCCACGTTGATTTTTTCTTTTCCGCCGCCGTTTCCTTCCGCTCTCACCTGTCCGCTGAGCGTCGCCGGCGACGAGGCGACGGCCCCCATGACCGAAAGGCCGAACAGGTAGCGGCGGATTTTATAGACGGCTTTGCGCATTCTGATTTTTAAAATTTTTAATGTTTTTTTCTTTTCCGGGGACATCTTTTCGCTTCATTCCGAGTTTGATTCTTATTTTTGTACAAATATAACTTTTTTCAGGACAAAAGTCACGAAAAAAGTGATCACAGCGTCATTTTTTTTGCTTTACATTTTAGCCGATTTAAAGGTAAATAGAGAAAGCTGAAAAACAAGATGTTGAAGATACAAAATGGCTGATAATTTTTTTAAGACAACTCTGGCGCTGGCCGCGCTTTTATCCTGCGCCGCCTGTCAGAGCGGACAAGCCGTCCGGCCGGCGATCGTGCCGGGCGTGGAGGTCAGAATGCCCGAAAACAAAACCGCAAAGCCCGAGCCCCGGCCGGTCAAACAGCCGCTGAAGGTGATCGGGGAAGTGGAACCCGTTTATTTTTTGCCGATGAAATCTCCTTTTTTGTCGCGGATCGACACCGGAGCGGAAACTTCTTCGGTCGACGCCGATCATGTCGTTTCGTTTGAGCGCGACGGCGAAAAATGGGTGGCGTTTAACCTGGTGAACCGCGAAACCGGCGAAAAACACCGTTTTGAGAAGAAAATCAAACGGCAGCCGACGGTCAAGCGCATCAACGGCAGCGAAGAGCGCGTGGTGGTGATGATGGACGTCAGAATGGGCGAGGAAATCGTCAAGGCGGAATTTTCTCTGGCCGCCCGCGACCGTTTCAACTATCAGGGGCTGATCGGCCGCAATATCCTGACCGGCCGTTTTGTCGTCGACACCTCGCTTGCCAACGCGCTGCGTTAGATAAAATTTACCAACAGAGGCATCCATGCTGAAAAAACTGAAATCCGTAAGAGCCTTTTTAACTCTCGGTTTGTTGCTGTCGCTGGCGTTTGCCGGTTACAGCGCCTATTACAAGACAAAATACTGGGGTTTTAACTTCACCCCGCGCAAAACGACCGATGTATGGACGGTCGAGGAACATGTCAGTTTTGTGCCGAACGGCGAAAACATCCGCATTTCGATGGCGCGGCCGCTGTCTACCGCCGGTTTCAAAATTTTGGACGAAGACATCGTCGCGCCGAAGTACAAGATAGAAAAGGAAACGGACCGGATAGAGCTGACTTCCAAGCCGCGGCACAAGCTGCAGGACATTTATTACCGGGTGCTTTTGTATGACAACGTCGACAGCCGCGGCAAAACGAAGGCGGAAAAACCGGGAAAGCCGCAAAAGCCGATTATGGACGAACAGACGGCCGTTTTGGCCCGCCAGCTGCTGGAAATGTCCGGGCAGCAGTCCGGTGACGGGATTCAGCAGGTGATTGCCCTGTTTAACCAAAACCCGCCGGACGAAACGGTGCAGTCTTTCGTGCCCGCGCCGAGAACCGCCAAGGCCACGGCGCAGGCGGTGATTGACCTTCTGGCGCTAAAGGATGTTCCGGCGCGAATGGCGCGCGGCATCAAACTGTCGGAAGGCAAAAAAACGCTGGTGCCGGACGTGATGCTTGAGGCTTATGTCGACGGAATGTGGAAGATTTATAACCTGGAGAGCGGCAAAAAGGGACTGCCGAGCGATTTTATCGTTTTTCAGCGCGGCAATCAGTCGCTGGTTGACGTGGAAGGCGGCTCTGATTCCACAACCAAGTTTTCGGTGATGAAATCGATCCGTTCGTCATTCCGCATGGCCGGTCACCGGGCCGAGCTTTCGCACAGCAAAAGCTGGTTTGACTATTCGATTTACAATCTGCCGCTCAATGAACAGAACACGCTGAAGTGGCTGATGATTTTTCCACTGGCCATTCTGGTGGTGGTGCTGATGCGCAATGTGGTCGGCATTCAGACGATGGGAACCTTTACCCCGATGCTGATTGCCATGTCGCTGGTCAAGACCGGTTTTTGGTCGGGGCTGATCTGCTTTTCGGTTATCCTCGGCGTCGGGCTGCTGATCCGGGCGGGGCTGTCAAAGCTTAATCTGCTTCTGGTGCCGCGGATTTCGGCGGTCGTCATTTTCGTAATTCTGATCATGCAGGCGCTGGCAATCGTCGGTTATCAGTGGAAATGGGAAATCGCCTCGTCGGCACTGTTCTTCCCGATCATCATCATGGCCTGGATTATTGAACGTGCCTCGATTACCTGGGAAGAGGACGGTGCGGCAAATGCGACCAAGGAAATCATATACAGCGTGCTGGTGGCGGTGATTACCTATTTTGTGATCGTCAACGAGGACATTCGGCACATCATGTTTGCCTTTAACGAGTTCAATCTGGTCATTTTGTTTGTGGTTATGCTGCTCGGAACCTATACCGGATACCGCCTGACCGAACTGACCAGGTTTGCCCCGCTGGCGAAAAAGGACGGGAAACATGTTTGATTTTCTGAAACGTTTTGCCACGCCCGCGCAGCTGAGGGAGGCCGGAGTGCTGGGCATGAACCGCCGCAATTATGAGATTATTGCCAAAAGCAACGACCGCCGCCTTTATCCGCTGGTGGACGACAAGGTACAGACCAAAAAGCTGGCGGCCGGCGTCGGCATCAATACGCCGCATCTGATCGGCGTGATCGACGTGCAAAACGAGGTGGACAATTTTTTGTCGCTGGTCGAGGGCTATAACGAATTCGTCATCAAGCCGGCGCACGGCAGCGGCGGCAAAGGCGTGCTGGTGGTTAAAAGCTATGATGCCGAGCGTTTTGTTACCGCTTCGGAAAAGGTTCTGACTTATAACGAAGTGTATCAGCATATTTCCAACATCTTGAGCGGGCTTTATTCCCTCGGCGGCAAGTATGACGTAGCGGTGCTTGAGGAAATGGTGCATTTCTCCAACCAGTTTCAGGATTTCAGCTATCAGGGGATTCCCGACGTGCGGGTGATCGTTTATCAGGGCTTTCCGGCCCTGTCGATGATGAGGCTGGCAACCAAAGAGTCCGGCGGCCGCGCCAATCTGCACCAGGGGGCGGTGGGCGTCGGTATCGACGTCAGAACCGGGCATGCGGTGGCGGCGGTTTCCCATGACCGGCCGATCCGTTATCATCCCGATACCGGCGCCGACCTGATGGAACTGCAGGTGCCGTTTTGGCGTGAACATCTGGAAATTGCCGCCAAAGGATATGAAATGACCGGTCTCGGCTATCTGGGGGCGGACATTGTGTTGGACAAGTACCGGGGGCCGATGATGCTGGAGCTGAACGCGCGGCCGGGGCTGGCAATTCAAATCGCCAACGGACGGGGAATGCGCGATTTGCTGAAACGAATCCGCAAGCATTATCCCCGCGGGCTGAACTATGCCGAGCGTGTGGATTTTGTTTTAAAACAGCCGCTTGCTATCGAATGATCCGATCCCTATATATGTAACAGATGACAAATTTAAGGAGAATTTAAGATGGCAAAACTGCTGAAGAACGCCGAAACCGCCAGGCTCGGCAAGGCCGAAACCAAAGGGTTGAAATCTGCCGACACCAAAAAACTGACCAAAAGCCCGGCGAGGGCCAAGAAAGAAAAGGCAAAATATCAGGTTAAAGACGCGGAGAACGCGTTGCTGCTTAAACTGAAAAACGGCGACGTGGTGATTGAGATGTTTTCCGACGATGCGCCGAACCATGTGGCGCGGATCAAGGAACTGGTGCGCGCGGGATTTTACAACGGGTTGAAATTTCATCGCGTGATCGACGGTTTTATGGCGCAGACCGGTTGTCCTTTCGGCACCGGGACCGGCGGCAGCGGCAAAAAACTGAAAGCCGAATTTAACCGTCGGCCTCATCTGCGCGGCACGGTTTCGATGGCTCGCGCGATGGATCCGGATTCCGCCGACAGTCAGTTTTTTATTTGTTTTGCCGAAGCGCCGTGGCTCAACGGACAGTATACGGTTTGGGGAGAAGTGGTTTCCGGCATGGAATATGTGGATATGATCAAGCGCGGAACGGGGGTCAACGGCATGGTGTCGCAGCCTGACGAAATCGTTTCGGTCGCCGTGATTGCGGACCTTTGACCAACTGGGCGCTTAAGTAATAACAAAGGGCGGATTTCTCCGCCCCTTGCTTTTAGGCTCAAGATTTTTTCACATAGAAAAGTATCTTGATTTTTCTGATTATAAGCATAATTCTTATTATCATTGTAGTTCCTTATAAAAATATAAGGAGCAGGCCTAAAATCTATTTTAACTTGACTGGCAAGCAAAAATAGGTTATCCTAACCTCATAAAGAAGTTAAGATTAAGGCTTAGCTCCTTTGGTTAGGTAAATTGTCCGTTGTTCCAGCAACGGACTTTTCTTTTATAAGACAAAAGTAATACTGTGTCAAGCCTTGCGCCCGTTGGGGTTCAGGGCTTTTTTTTATGGAGTTTTTTTCTTATGGATTTAAGCAGAATGTACAGGATTGCCGAAACCGGAGACGTCAACGATCCGACGCCGGTAGACAATGTTTTGCGGATGGCGGAAGAGCGGCAGAGGCAGCAGCAACAGGCGCGTCCGCAAAGCGCATGGGGACGTTTCAAAAACTTTGCCGGTTCAAACGCAGGACGTACGCTTTGGGGCGGCTTCGGTGCAGGTTTGGGGGTTGCCCTGACCGGCGGAGATTTCAAAAATGCACTCGGATACGGGGTTATCGGCGCCGGCAATACGGTCGGTATATTAAACCAAAACCGGCAATATGCCAATCGGTTGGCCTTAAAGCAGCAGGAACGTTGCCCGACAATAACCTACGCCCCGCAGGATAAATTTATCGACTTTGTCGATAGTCTGCGTGAAGATTATTCGGAATACCGCCTGCGTTGTATCGACAATCAGGGAACGGATAGAAAAACAGGTAAAAATAGACCGGATTATTTTGGAAAACAATAGACAAAAGGCAAAATAAGGACTCGGTATTTATTCTAGTCTTGTTCTGTAATTTCCATTCTGGCTAGGTTTGCTAACTGTTTGATTCTGTGTGCGTGTGTTTTGCATAAAAAAGTCAGAATAAAAGGGCTTGCAATTTCTCGCAAACCCTTGGTTTTCCTTGGCAGCGCAAACTTTATGACCTTAGGAAAAAATACGCCGATGAATTAACCGAATTGTACCCTATTGTTCAAAGTTTGGAAGACGATCCTCAGATTCAGAAAATTCTAAAAATGAACTGACCTCAATATTTTTATTATATAACCAATCGCAAAAGGAAATAATAAAAATGATTAAGGACTTTTATATTTGTCTGGACAATACGGCATTAAATTATGCACTAAAGCATTTCAGCAATCCGTTTACGCGGATAATGCGTTGTTATACTGGTCTGGAAGTTGAAATGATTGTCAAAACAATGGAATCAAACAAAAGCAAAAACTTTTATACGCTCCGTGCAATGCAAAATAAGATATTAAAAGGCACCATTAAAAATCTTGAAGTCTTGGGTACTATTTTTGAAAGGGCGGATAGAGAATAAAAAAGTAACCCACCAGCTAATCCAGTGGGTATTCATAAGTGGGTGTAATCCTTTCCTTGATTTTTCTTGGTAGAACACTCTAGTCGATATTTGAACAAAATATCACAAAGAGTTGCTAAAAATTTATGAGCAAGCAAAAAAGTTAGAATTTACTAAAATCCATGACTAAGCAAATACTCAATATATTTTTCAAACCCCATTTTCGAAAGATATTTTAAAAATATATCTCTTGGTGGAGTATTAGCCATATAGGGTTTACCAGAACCAGTATACAAACCACCACCAGGACCAGTATATAAACCACCACCAGGTCCGGTATATGCACCTCCTCCAGGACCAGTGTATAATCCCCCTCCAGGTCCAGTGTATAATCCTCCACCAGGTCCAGTATATCTATTTCTTGGCCACATAATTTAACTCCTTATCCTAAATATATTAAATGGGTGCCCAATTTGAGTTGGGCACCCTTACTCTTATTTTTTCTTAGAAGGTTTCTGACTCAATGCAGAACCTGCAGCTGTTTTACTTGTACTACTAAAGCGACCATCGCGAAGAACTTTTGATGCGGCAGAAGCTGCTTTAGTACTGGTTACTTTACAAGTTTTAGAACATTTACTCATTTTTTATTTCCTTTCATATGGAGAAGGTAGGTAGGAGGACTTGCGCCCTCCTACCAAGATACTACCTGTCAGGAACTAAAATGCGAAAAGCTTTCTTACCATAGTCCCTAGCATACAAAATCATACCATTTTTTAGGCGGATTTTTGCTGTATAGAGCCAGCGGTAACCGACAGGAGTATCATCACGACAACTATTTGTCATGTTATTTCTCCTTGTTAAGAGCCAAAAATTAGTTGATTTTTAATAAATAGGACTGTAGAATGAAAATTGATAGATTTAGAAACTACAGTTTCTATTTACCAAAAGGGGAAAAGCTGGCTCTGTCTGGCTTTTCCTCAAAACTTTTAAATTAGCTCATAAACCCCCTTCTTATTTTCCACACTCTTGATTGAAGGATTATCTTCCTTTGACATATTATATGCCTTAAGAGTAACCTGCCGTTTTGTCTTTTTGCCATCTTCTTCATCTTTATATTTGCGATAAAAACCCACAGTAAGCTCATCAACCGAAAGTGGTCGCCCTGCAAGTTTAAGAAGCTCAACAATTCTTTTTGCAAATACGTCTGTGTTTATACCTTCTGCTATATCTGCGGGTATGTCATCTATAGAAAACAAATCAAAAATATCTTTTTCTTCATTCTCTTTATCAGTCGTCAGCAAATCGCTCATTGTTTAACCTTTCACAAACAGACTCGTCTATAGCAATGAAGTTAGCACCGTACACAAGCTATGTCAATCCAAAATTATTCTGAATCAGTTTTTTTTTATTTTTTAATCACAGAATACACGATCAATTCGTCTATCAACAAACCCAAATTAACCAACAGTTCAAAATATGCTTTTCTACATTATTAGCGGGCAACGCATTTGGATGTTCTTATTTTATTCTAATCATTGAAATACAATGAGTTATTTTCGTGAAATTTTCAAATACAAATTTAAAACGCAAATAACACGTATGAAAAAACATATTTTGCGTAAACCAAAATGGTAATCATACGAAAATCGTAATTATAAAAAAAATTAATAAAGCGTTAATTTTTGGACTCTTGCTGAATAATATCCACAGCTTTTTAACCGATAACCAAAAAAGTTTTAGAATCTCCAAACTGCACTAATTTTTTATGAACCCAATAAGGTTGTTGATAATGAAATTAGATAAGAAAAGCGATACAGATTCTTTTGGGAGACAATTTCACAACTTAATTTTTCTAAACCATCTCTACAATTTTCTTCTGAGCATCGGTATTGTATTCAATATAGCGTTGGGTGGTGGCAAGGGTGGAATGTCCGGCCAGCATGCGGATGTCGTTTAAGGTTCCGCCTGCAAGACTGATATTTTTCGCAGCGGTGGTGATGAATGTTCTGCGGCCGCTATGTGAAGAGCAGCCTTCAAAACCGATTTCCTTATATAAGTTATAAAAGAAATTGACAATTGCCTGCGGACTGGTTTTGTTGTCGCGTTCTGTCGTAATAATCCGATTCGTCAAATTAAAATGCTCGTCCTTCTGTTGTTTGCTTAGTAATTCTGCCAATAAAAATGCCAAATCTTTATGCAAAGGAATAATCCGGCCGGATTGTTTGCCTTTGGATGCCTTGTTAATAAGGTTAATTTCGCGGCTTAATTGTCCTTCCGAGTCGCAAACCATCAGCCAGCTCAGATTCGCAATTTCCTTTGCTCGTAATCCGGCTTTATAGCTGAGCATAAAAATAATTTTGTTGCGGAGCGGATATCTTGTCTGTTCCAGATAGCTCAATGCCAGTTCCTGTTGCTTTGGTGTGAGGATTTTTGCCTGTTTATTAAGTGCCATTTTTATCTTTAACTTATTATGTTATTGAATATATGTAATAAATTATAATGAGTATAAAATAAAAGTCCAGGCTCAAAGTCTTGCACTGCTTGAAAAATAAGGACTCATTATAAAACTTAGATTATATAATGAGTTTATCCGCCGCAAACTTTGCAAGGTCTGGCACCTTGTGATTTTGCCTTGTCTTTGGTGGTTTTTATACAGTTTTTGGTACAGCGTTTTGCCCATTTACAAGTTGGGCTATGATAAATATAAGTCTTGGTATTCATCACCACGGTTGAACTGTCGGCAGCCAAAACAGGTGCGGATAAAAGCAGGAAAATTAATAAACATACGGTTCTTTTCATCTTTCGCTCCGGATTTTATTATAAATTTTTCCCCAGCCTTCGTTATGCCTTGCTCCGCTGACTTCAATAATTAAATCGCCCTTTCCGACAAATTCGCGTACCAATACCGGCGGCATGACTTCATCGTCACTGCCGACATAATGGATTTGCGGAATTTTGGCAAATTGTTTGCGGTAGCTTTCCAAATTCATCGACTCATTAAGCGGCGGCAGATTGTGATATTGTGTCCATGCCAAGTGGTCGAGATTTCCAGCAATGGTTATAATTTTTTTGACATTCAGCCCCGGTTTGGCTGTTGTAACCAATCCGGCAACCTGTGCACCGCCGGAAAATCCGATTAAAATAACCGGATTGTTGCTGGCAATATTTTTAATTGCCTCATATTCTGCATTAATAACTTCCGGGGAAAAACGAGCGGTTGTCCAATGTCTTTTGGAACAAATCGGACTTTTAACATACTGGCATGGTCTGGCAAGGTAAATTACGTTCGGACTGTTGTCGCCAAAAGCCAGTTCACGGACTAAAGTTCCGTGAGGTGTCGGGTCTTGGGTTGCTTTGCCTCGGGCATTAAAAGCATAACCGTCTCCTTCTATATATATTTTATAAGGAGCTACCGGATTAGTAACCTTTTGCCAGCTGGCAAGAGTGAAATCTCGTGTTTCAACTTCTTTATACACAAAATCAGCCGGGACTTTGATTGCAGTGCATCCGGCTAAAAACAGCAATGTTACTAATACTTTTATCATACGTTAAGCCCCTTATAAAAGGACTATATCGGCTTATTTCTAAAAATTCCAGAGGGTTTTTGACTTTTAGCTTGATTGTCTTCAAAAGGCTTTATAATATAAATCCGAGCAGTTCGCTGCTTAGGGCGTCGAAAACCCTTTTATAAGCTTGGTCGTGTGCACACGACCTTAAATATGTGCCGACTTTCTTGTCTATGCTTGGACGGATGTCGGCGAATAAGGCTCAGCCAAATAAGCCGAGCCGTTTAAGCTTATACGGTTTTCGAACATCCGCCCGCCTTTTAAAAAGTGCGGGTTTTGTTTTAACTAGTTAAAAAGGATGTTTAATCGTATGAAAAATAAACTTTTAATTACAACAGCATTGGTGGCGCTGACTTGCGGCCATAATGCTTATGCGCAAATTTCTGACGATATAAATATTAATCAGGATACTGTAATTACGGCTGAAAATCAGCAAAACTATCTAACAACGGGAAATATATTCATTTCCGGCGGCAATGTTAGTGCTTCTAATACTGAAGGTATGTCGCAGCTACATGACGGATCCGGTCAAAAAGAAATTTCTATAACCGGTGGTTCCATAGCCTTATCAAACGGTGCTGGTATTTATGCCGGTGGAAAGGATGGACAATATAATACGACCGCTGCAACAATGAATATCACAGGCGGTGATATTACGGTTAAAGACGGCGGCGAAATTACCTTAACCGGTAATGCTGATATGAATATCGGTGGTAATGCAAAAATTACAATGGACTATACAGGTGTAACTCCCGAGGAAGATGGGGATACACACGATGGCGGTATTTTGCATGAAGGAAAAGAAGGCGACATTAATATTTCTGGCGGTGTTATTAATTTGACAGGAGAAGTTGCAAAAATCGAACGCGGCGGCTTTGACAGTTCTTGGGTATATAAAAAAGATGGCACCAGTGTGATGAGTGAAGAGGAATTTAAATCTAAAACCGGAAAATATCCGGATGAAGCTTCGCTGGAAGATTTTAAGACTGCCGGACTAAATCCTGATGAGCTGGATTTGGAGCCTTACCATGTTTCAACTGGAGATATTAATATTTCTGGTGGTGAGATCAATCTGAAAGATGGTGCCCGAATTTCTACAACTTATAAAAATGAAGGTAACATCAATATTACCGGCGGAACAATAAATGTCAGCGGCTCTTCTGCGGAATTGTCTTCAACGGGAGAAATCAAAATTGCCAATGGTGCCGAGCTTAACATTGCTTCCGGCTCTGCATTATTCGCCAAAGTTTCTTCGGAAGATATGAGTCAGGCACAGAAAGCTACGCTTAATGTTTTAGGTAATGATACGAAGATTAATTTGGGCGGCAAGCTGGTTGCCAATATTAGCGGTGATGATCGCGGAAAAATTCATTTTCAAAATTCCGGTGCTCAGATTGACGGTGATGTTGAAGCTGCCAGCCTGATTTTTGAAGACAGCCATACCTTAAGCCAGGCTGTTTCTGGTGAAATCGGCGGATTGGATATTTTTGAAATTAAAAAAGGCACCATGGTTTATGATAAGGAAATCAGCGGCGGCGCTTCCAGCGTTATTGTCGGCGAAGGTGCAACGCTTGATATAGGAACAAATGCTTTGCATTCCGGCGGTGAAAAAGGTGTTGACAGTGAAGGTGTTCACTTCAAAGACAATTCGACTTTAGCCTTTACTGTAACCGATAAAGACACTTATGGTAAAATCCATGCCAATTACGTTAATATCAGCGAAAACGGTACAAATTTGAATATGACCTTAAACGGTGCCGCTTTAGCCAAAGGTGAAACAACAACCTTAAAATTATTTAACGGTGAAGATTCTGATACGGTAGAAATCGAAGGTAAGTTTGCCAACCTGAGCCAAAATTCCCGTTACGAATTTACGGACAATGGCGACGGAACTTTTGATGTTACTTCTGTCGGTTCTGCCACAGATGCCGTTGTTGATGCCGGTGGTTCCGCCAACAATGCCGGAACAGCCGAGGCATGGGACAGCGTCAGTGCTTCAACCAGCTCTCCGGTAGCTGCCGCAGTTACAGAAAAATTGGCACAGCTTTCCAACAGCACAAATGCTGCCGAGCAGAAAGCCTATGTTGACGCTCTGACGGCGGTTGCTCCGGAAGTTGCACCGATGGTTCAAAAGACACAGACAGAAACAGCCAATCAGGTCTTTGGTGCTGTTAGCACACGCTTGACAGGTGGTTCAATCTCAACCGGTGGCGAAGGTATGGCTTCCGGCGATAATGTCTTCAAACGTGGCGCAATGTGGGTTCAAGGCTTGTTCAACAAATCCAAACTGGACGATACATCCAAGGCGAAGGGGTTTGATGCAGATTCTAACGGTATTGCCTTCGGTGCTGAGAAATTTGTAACCGATGATACTAAAGTCGGTATTGGTTACGCTTATACCAACACCGATATTGATGGTTTCATGCGTGATACTGATGTTGATACACATACTGCCATTCTGTATGGTGAGTATAAACCGTCCAACTGGTATGTAAATGGTATTGCGACCTATGGCTGGTCTGATTATGAAGAAAGCAAGAGTGTCGCCGGAGTTGGCGTTAAGGCTGATTACGATGTCGAAACCTTTGGTTTGCAGGCAATGACCGGTTACGATATGAATATCAACGGCTTAGGCATTACACCGGAAGCCGGTTTGCGTTACGTTCATATTAAACAGGACGCTTATAAAGATTCTGCCGACCAACGTGTTTCTGCCAATGACAGTGATATTTTGACCGGTGTTATTGGTGCTAAGGTTAGCAAGAACTTTGAATTGTCCAATGGTATGAACATCAAACCGGAAGCCAGAATTGCTGCGACTTACGACCTGTTTAACGATGACGTTAATTCAGTCGTAACCTTGGCTAATGGTTCTGCTTATGCTGTTGAAGGTGAAGCTCTTGACCGCTTCGGAATGGAATTTGGTGCCGGTGTAACCGCGGAAATCAACGACAATGTTGAACTTTCGCTTGGTTATGAAGGCAAATTCCGTCAGGACTACCAAGACCACACAGGCTTGTTGAATGCTAAATATAAATTTTAAGCGCTAAACAGCCAAAACTAAGCAGCCCCGGATATCTTTTATTCGGGGCTGTTTTTTTCTTTTAAAAGTGCTCTTGACAATGAAATTTTTTTATTATATCGATTCCAACAAATCCCACCGGGTCAAGCATATTCCGGGTCTTGCTGCTTGAAAAGAAAACATGATGAACCCACTAAGCTCTACAGCATAGTTTTCTCATGTTTTTTGGTTCTCTATGGCTGTGGTTATTTCAATTTTACAAATATGGAGAACAAAATGCGCCATAATAATTTTATCAGTCTTGCTCAAGCCCTTGAATTTACCGCTAATAAAACAGTACCATTGCCGCACCATTTAGATAAAGAACGTACATACTACTTCGGTGATAAAGGAATGGACGCGGCAAAAATCTCTTTGCGTTCTTGGATTGAAACAGGCCTCTTGAAACTCTCCGGCATTCCCGGCAAAATCGAAATTAACGATGTCCCCTCTTTTGACGACAACTTTTTAAAGGTTACACAAGAAGACGGACAACAAGCATTATATCCGTACAACGACTGGATTGAACCAGATACACCGACTTCTTTCTTTAGCCACCGCTACCCGCTGGAAATAATCCGCGACAATAAAGGGGAACCGTTGGAACGCGTCCTTTTACCCAATGAGTTATCCGGCTATGATTTTGATTGGCAACATAGCATCGTCGCCCAAAATCTGACCTGTGTGTCATTAACCGACAATGGCGTATATATTCGCACAGAAGGATTCGCTTTCATTACTGTTCAATTTAATGAACTGGATGTGTTGTGCAGAGCCGATTCTATTGATTTTGAAACGGCAGAAGAACAATTGAAGGATGCTATATGTCAGAAATGCGGAAAGCTGGAACTGAAGCAACATTACCGGAGCTGGGCCGTTAAGATGAAAGAAGCCGGCTACTCTCTAAATCAAGCGGCAACAGAGATTCGAAGAATCTTTGACCACTACCGTACACCATATCCAACGGAGCGGACAATCAGGAATCACATCCAAGATATTATTCCGCCAAGACACTAAAACAAGCAAACACCAACCAAATGACCTCAAACTTTGAGGTCATTTTTTTTGAATTTTTGCATTTTTCTAAAAAGTTCAGAAAAGCGTCTGATTTTTTCAAAAAACATCCGATTTTCTTCAATTCGCTTCAAATGACACAGCAGCCGCCTTCTGATATTCTTTTGTCATAACAACAGCTTAACAGCTAAAAACAAGCGACAAAAGGATAAGGAAATTGAGCAAACACCTTAAAGAATATTACGAAGAAATTCGCAGTTTCTGTCCCAAGCTTTCTGAAGAGGAAGCTATCGAGGCTGGTGATGCTCTGCTTCAAATCGCTAAGCTGCTGTCTGACACGGTTCAGGAAACACCGGAACTGAAAACGTTATTAGAAACAGGAAAGGAGAACGACATCGAATAAAAAAAATGTTGCCGACACCTTCATTCTGCTAATTCCATACCAAGACATTAAGATTACGAAACCTGAACGGTTTTCGCCCAATCTTGAAACTTTATGGAATTTAGGCAACGCACAATCGGTGAATTGCTCTAGCTACGCGACAGCAATTGAAAAGCAGAAAAATTATTATCCTAAATTATCTATCACGGCTCATCGCCGCGTTGGAGAATATAGCGTCATGCTGCGAATAGAATTTTCAGCTATGAAACTGATTAACCAACCGTCAAACAACCTTGAAGAGGTTTGTGATGAGGATTTTGAAACCATCGTTAAGACCTTGCAAAAGCGTATATCTGAACTTGGAGCAAGAGTTTCGCCAGAAAGCATCCGAAAGGCAAAAGTCACTCGTGTCGATTATGGCAAAAATTGCAAAGTACAGATAAAGCCTGCATTGCTGCTGCAAGAATTAGCTAAAGCAGACATAAGCAAACGCCTAGACTCTGCCAACAAAACTTACCGTAATGATGGACATTCATTGCACTTTTTAACAACGCATAAGAATGTCGTACTCTATGATAAGTTAGCCGACATTAGAAAAGCTAATTTTAGCCCACGCCGGGCTGTAGGTGAGAACGCTCAATTACTTGATTGGACATCTCTAGCCGACGAGCAATATCTGCGTTTTGAGATTCAGCTCGGTAATTCAGACACAATTCGGCAAGCCTTAAATAAAGCAGGGGTTAACGTCCCAGAATTGACTTTTGAAAATCTATTTCAAAGTGAAATCTGCCGCAAGGTTAACCTTTATTACTGGGGTGAACTTATGCAAGCGTGCCTGATACATCATCTCTGCAATGAAAATGTCGCAGATTTGTTCAAACAGCTACTTAACAACGGTTACAAAATCTTAAAAGCCCTGCAACTCATCGGACTAACCAGTGTCTTAAGTGAAATGGGCATGAGAGAATTTCGCTTCCATGCCGGAAAAACACTATCACCTGCGATTTACGACTTGTTGCGGAAAATTAAAGACATCACCCCAAGAGAGGATTGGCTTATGAAGCATTATCTGCAAATTCAAAGGATAATAGAAGAAAATAATGTTATTAAACTTATAAAGGAATAAACTATGAAAGTTTTTAATACTTCAATTAAACATATTATTTTGCTAACCAGAGTGTCCTGCTCCAAACAGGACGTTGAAGAATCAACGGAACAGCAATTGGCTATATGCCAAAAATATATCAAAAACCTCGGCATTAACAAATTTGAGGTTTATACGCTGGAAGAGAGTTCTTCTCGCGGTAACAGAAAAAAATTTCTGCAAATGATAAACGATATAAAAACATGTGACGGCTGTACGGCACTGGTTTTTACCAAGGTAGACAGGCTCCTACGTAGATTCAATGAGGTACCGGAACTAGATAAACTCCGGCAGCAAGGAAAAATTCAGCTTCACGCTGTTAAAAATAACCTGGTACTTACTAAAGACTCCACAGCTTCAGACATCCACAGGTTTCGGCTTCTTGCCGCTGATGCAGAAAGGTTTAGTAATCGGATTTCTGAAGAAACCCGCGAAAAAATATTGATTTGTTGCCAACAAGGACGCTATCCGGGACATGCTCCTCTTGGGTATGTAAATGGACGAAGTGAATATGGACTACCATGGATTTATCCTGATATACAGAAAGCTTTTTGGGTCGCCGAAATATTTAAAAAATTTGCGGAAGGCAACAGTCTTAAACAACTTGTTGTTTGGTGCCACAAAGCAGGATTAACTTCTGTCAATGATAAACCTCTATACGCTAAAGCCATAATTCGGATTTTGCAAAATCCGTTCTATAAGGGGAAATTCCGCCACAACGGAAAACTTTACACTCATTATTATGAGCGATTAGTTGAGAAAGATGTTTGGGAGAAGTGCCAAATTCGCCTGAAACATTACCGAAAAAATAAGGGATAAAGGCAACCGCTCCGTCAAATGAAGGCTGGATTAAATTCCGGCCTTCATTGACTTTAAGAAACCAGCAATCCATTAATAAAAAAACAGACAAAAAAATAAGGAAAAACAATATGCCAAGACAGACAAAAAAATTTCAAGCAACAGCAACAAAAGGTATCATTTGGGCTAGAGTTTCATCAAGAGAACAAGAGGATGGTTATTCCTTAGATGCTCAGATTGAAAATTCAAAAAGCTACGCCGCACGCAAAGGAATTGATATCATCAAAATTTTTGAGATTATTGAAAGTTCAACGCAAGGTGACAGAAAACAATTCCATGATATGATTAACTGGGTAAAACGGCAAAAACAGCGCATCGCCATTATTTCCGATAAAGTTGACAGACTGCAACGGCGGGTTTCAGAAGTTCCTGTACTGGAAGAATTACGAAAAGCCGGAAAAATCGAATTGCATTTTTCACGAGAAAATAAAGTCATAGAAAAAGATACAAACGGTTCTGACCTAGCCTGCTACAGAATGATTGTTGTTATGGCTGAAAACTACACGGACTGCATATCGGATAATGTCAAACGAAGCTTCAAGCAAATGAGAAAGGAAGGAAAATGGGCACATAAAGCACCGGTAGGTTACCGAAACGTAAAAGACAGCAAAGGTAACAGTGATGTTGTTATTGACCCTGACAGGGGATTTCTTATAACCGCTCTGTTCAAAGAATATGCAAGCGGGATTTACAATTTAGAACAGATAACTAAAAAAGCACAGGAAATAGGTCTGACAATGCCCGGAAGCAAAAAATTGTACAAACAGACAATACGAAACATCTTAAGCAATCGCTTTTATGCCGGAGAGATGTACGGTTATGGAGAATATTACAAACATCAATATAAAACTTTAATTGATTGGAAGACATTTAACCGGTGCCAAGAAGTTTTGGAAGGACGCATGAATCACAAAGAACAAAAACACGAACATCTGTTCAAAGGAATAATGAAATGCAAAGAATGCGGTACGATGATATCGCCTTATATCAGTATTCATGCGGCAAAAAAGAAAAGCGGAGAAAAAATCGCTTATAAATACCTTTTTTGCCCGAAATGCAAGGGTACGCACATAAATGAAGAAAAAGGCATTGAGAAAATAAAACAGGCCTTAGGCTCGCTTAAATCGCTTCCTAACGGCGTGTTAGAAAAGATGATGCATTGCCTTCAGGATTTAGTATATGAAGACCATAGGATTGAGCTTGAACATAAAAAATATTTAGAGCGAAAATTGCTTGAATGTGACACGAAACAAGAACGGTGGCATGAGCTGTATGCCGAAGCTAGTATTACACGGAATATACATAGCAAAAAAATAAAAGAACTAGCCCAAGAAAAAGAAAAAATAGCCGAGCAGCTTTTAGGCTATAATCACATAGCTCAACAGAACTTTATAACGCTTAACTACTTGACTAGACTATATTTTCATGCAGACCAGATTTGGGATTTTCCGAAAAATGAGCAAAAACAGAAGATTTTAAAATTACTCTGTTCGGAAATTTTATTAGACGGGAAAAACATAGTTATTTCAATAAGAAAGCCTATCTTAGAACTGGCTAAAATAGGCTCTTGTCAAATATGGCAGGGGCAGTAAGATTCGAACTCACGACCCTCGGTTTTGGAGACCGATGCTCTACCAACTGAGCTATACCCCTAACAAAATCTTCCCGATTTATATAGTATAAAAAAACATAAATCAAGTATTTTTTTCAACTCCTTGCAAACATTGCGTTTGCGGTGTTTAAGCTTGCTCGTAAATTCCTAATTCAAGGAAAGAAAAACTTATTTTCATAAGCACTATCAAAACTGATTTTTTATGCCTAAACAAATTTTCCCTTTTTTATCCCTAAACCTCTTTGGAGATACCTATTTACAATGTTTTTGGGGGTTTAGAGGGAAACCTCATTAGCCGCGTTAGCCTCATTAGCTTTCGGCTTTTTTGCCCCCACACAAATATTTTCGCGCCCTTTTTGTTAAATGTCCACACTTATTAGGCTAACCCTTTGAAGTTGTGGATAGTTTTGTTATTTAAGGTAGTCTGGCTTATCTTACTATTTAATAAGTTGAGTTAAGATTATCAAAATTGCATAATTGTTCACAATTTATAGTATGAAATGCATCTCCAATTGTAAGCCCTCTTAAAGTTTTTCTTAAATTTATAAGACTATCATCATGAGGTAATTCTAGGCATTTATTAAGTTTTGCAAAGTATTTTTTTGAACTGGCCTTTAGAAAAATTTCGAAAGGGTCATAGTCTCGACTTGCATAAATTAATGTAAAAGGATACCAGCGGCTCTCATATGCTAGTTTATGGGTAAGACTATAGACTAGTAAAAATAAATCGGTTTGCATAAGAGAATTATGGCTGATTTTGGGATTTGTCGCCCTTTCTTTGTATTTATCAGCTGGGATTGATAGCCTTCTTAAGTTGAGCCTTTGATTTCTATGCTCAAAGGATGGATACGAGAAATTGAAATTGGAATAATCATATAGTTTGCGACTATTGTCTTCTTCGTAGTAATAATTATGTAGTAATTCAGGAATATCATCAAATCTTTCATTCTTAATCATAAGACTGATAGTATACATAAATATTTCTTGAATAAAGAATTTGAAGTGGTCAAATTGCATTTCTGAGAAACGACCATCTCCAGTTCTTTTTTTATGATAGTAATACAATTTTTCAATTATATTTTTTATATATTTAATGGAAGTATCAAATTCATGTTGGATAAGATAATCAAATATATTTATTGTCTCATCCCTTAATGTCTTCATAATTTCTATATTGTTGAATACAGCCTCTTCGATAAGTACTGTGTCATTATTGTAAGGAATGGTTAACTTGTCGAGAGCTGAATAAAGCGAATTAAAATAATCATCACAATACAATAATGGATTTTTCTTTCCGTTCTTTAGTGCGTTGATTGCTTCAGAATATTTCGATGTAGTCCCAAAGTTAGGAGATGTGTCTTCTAAAATATAATGAGGGGTAGAACCAAGATGAGGAGCTTGCAATAAAGGCTTTCCATATAGATGTCTTATAAGTTTCTCAAATTCGTCACTATCAAAACCTTCACTATTTGAAAAGTCAAAATATAATTTTCCATCTAAATAGGTTGGTACACACGCTTTTCCAGCATCATCTCTTTCCATTATAATTGGTATGTATTTTTTATTTTTACCGGCAGGGTCTGTATCATTATATACTTGAGGTGATATAATAAGAGTTTCTGTTCCGACTCCTCCCTTTCTTTTGTCGGCCTTCTCTGCATATTTTTTATCACATAAAATAAGAACTTTATCTATTGAATCGTCTGTTTTTGATTTTTCCATAAAAACATTAATATCAGCACCTTCCTCCAAATCATATTTGTCATATACGACGCTTATTCCATTTTCAATTAATTTATTTACGAAATTTGTTACCTGCTCTTGGTATTCTGGAGAACTCCAACTGTATGAGATAAATACTTTTGGGGTTTTAATGATATTCTTTGTCATTTAAACTACTTTCTGCTGGACTAATGATATTTATTATTTAGGAATTTTGTTTCTATAAAATCAAGTATTCCTTAATAATATTTTGTATTTAATTTAAAGCTATTACTTATTCCTCAATTTTATGGAGGAACGTCAATAAATTTTAAATTGAATTCTGTAGCTATAGCCATAATTGCGAGACATATAAAAAATGGCGTTTATGTCTTTCAATGTAGCTGAGAGTAATTTGGGCTATACTGAAATCTCGACAATATTATCTAATTCAATTCTAAAAGAGCCTCTATTTGCTTTTGAATGACTTTTAGAGTTTTATCATCTTGCTTTTTAAGGATTTGGAGAATTGCAGATATATTTTTTGGCAGCTCTTCGGCGGTCTGTTCCTGCTTGGTTTCTGAGAAAAGCTCATCAATAGAAATGCCCAAAGCTTTAGAAATTGACATCAGAGTTGTAACTTTGGGGTCACTTAAACCGCGCTCAATATTAGATATGGTATTTATCATTTTACCTGAAACATCGGCAAAATCTTCTTGGCTCATACCTTTTTGTTTGCGTAACTGAGCAATACGTTTGCCTAAAGCCTTTAATATTGGGGTTGTCTCGTTCATTTTACACCTCTGATCACTGGTTATTTTCATATTGGAGTGTGTAAAATACCATAGCGGTTGGCTGTGTTTTTCTTCCTAATTTTGATTGACTGATTGACTTTAACACATTACACTGTGTTAAAATTCTCGCGGTAGAATATGGATTTTTCTCCAAGACATAAATTTGTTATGAGGATATGAAAGTGACCAAGTTAAGCTATATTGAAGAATCAAAAAAATTAAATTGTGGTGTTCTACCCCCAAAGGAACTGATCCTTTCACAAGATAAAATCAAATTATTTAAAACAAAAAAATCTATAAAACATGGATGTTTTTTGCTATTTTCGCTGACGCTGTTACTAACAGGATGCGAAAGTTTTAATAATTTTAATGATAAAATTAGCAGTCTTAGTAATAAAGTCCAACAAACATTTAAAACACCTTGTGACAGATTAAGTGCTAAAAAATTCTTAGAGCAAGAATATGAAACAAATGATGTTTTTGCATACTACCGCAAGTTTAAATTAAAATATAATATAGCATCTGCATATACATTGGATAAAAGGAATGGCGTTTCTTATTGTATCGTAAACCTTGATTATTCAAGCAATCGGACTGTTGGAAAAATGGTCAATTCTATATTAGATACCAAACTTGCATTAATAGATAGAGGCTTTGGAGGAATCGAATTAAAATATAAGGAAGATGCCCTAGGAAAAATATATTTCGACGCAGAAAATCCAAGTGATAACTTCTCTTATTTCCAAGACTTTGACAGGCATTTACGCAGGCTTGATAAAGCACTTAAAACACAAACTTGTGATTTAGCATATCAGTTTAAATTAGTCGGAGTTGACATAAAAAAAGTCAACGAAACATACGGTTATGAAAATAAATGCGCAACGCATGAATAACTTTATGTCTGTACGATAAGAAACAACAATTCTGCATCATATAAGCAATTTAGAAAAGGAGAAATAAATATGTTGGCATGGCTTTTGATAATATTTGGTTTTGTAATAAGTTGTTTTATTGTTCCACCAATAGGACCTATAGTTTACCTTGTTGGTCTGATCATCTTTCTTATAGCTATGAGGATTTTAAAAGCTTCAGTTTCAACTTCTGCTCATGCCTTGAATACGATGGCTAATAAAACTTCAGAAATGCCAATGTGGTTACCTCCTGTATTAGGGATTCCTCTGTTCTTAGGCTTTAATGCTTATTTTTCTTATTTAGGAGCTGATGAAAGTATGGCTATTTTATCATTCTTCCTATCATGTATTATAATTTATCTTGTCAATTTAATTTATAAAAAGCACCTTAGAACAACATATAATAAATTTCTCTATTCTGCTGTCAAAGAACATTTTGATACATTGTCTACAAAACATAAAGAACTAGTTTATAAGGGTGATTATGGCGAAACTATATATGATAAATGGCATAAAGAAATAGAACACTTCATTGAAGCTATAATAAAAAAACAAAAATCAAAAATTACTTTATCTGATGAGGAATTAAAAAAACGTATCATCAAAATTTTTGATGAGGTTAACGCACAACATCTTGAACAAAAATAAATTTTTCTTTTCCCCCGACTCTCTTTGCAGTGCATTTGAAAAATGACGTGCTTGCTTTAATTTCATAAAAGGGAAAAACAATGGCAAAAATTTATGCAACAAAAGACCTTTATTACTATCCGAAAGTCATTAAAGTATTTTTGGTTAATGATAAATACGAGGCTGATTTATGGTTTTATAAAACAAAAGATATTCATGAAGCCGATTCTCGTGATGAAATATGGTATTTTTCTGACGATGAATATAGTGCAACTGCAATGATTTGTTGGGTTGAGGACAAATATGATGCCGATGTTTGGGTATATCAGGTTCGGGACAAATATGAAGCTCGGTGGAATAAAGGCAACAAATTTTTAGGTCGTATTGGTTAAAATCAAAAAGGGCGGAATTAAAACTCCGCCCTTTGTCGTTGCCTATCCTAATAATTTTCCGCGAGTTCGTAAACCTCGGAGTTGACGTAGTAGGTTTTGCGTGATCTTCCTTTTGTATTTCCTTCGCGAGAAGATTTACAACTTAACCAATTCAAATCAATGAGCCTGTTTGCGGCTTTTTCTGCCTGTTCCTTGCGGCGCAGATTTGCTACATTGCCGTTATTGTAAACATCGCGCAAAATAAAACTTTGCGGTTTGTTTTCAATAATCCACCGAGCCAAAGCACGAGCCTCAATATTTTGAGACGGGCTGTAATACATATTATAAACTCTTTCACACATCGGGGTTAAATATGTGTCATACAATTCAATTGCGGCCTGAATTGCCTCAAGGCTAATTTCTGTTGGTTCAGGATATTTAGAACTAGCCCACCATAGCAATTCAAGCAGTAAAGCAAGCCGTAAGACATAACCTTGACCTTTGCCAAGAAAATATTTCAAAATACTTTCTTCCTGTTGTGATTTGTTTAAATGGGCAAGATACCAAGTATTGAAAATCTGTTGTGCCTCAATGCTTAACGGTAGGCATTTCTTTTGTGTCTCAGTATTCTTTGCATACGGATCTAACAGAGAATCCAGTTTTTTAAATGCCGCCAACACACTTTCCGGCAAAACAATATTTTGCGGGATAGCAGCCGGTTTAAGCTCCGGATAGACCCATAGAAAGCGCGCAAGGAAACCGTCCCCGCGGTCGGAAAGAACCGTGTCTATGAGCCTTTGAGGCTGTATAGTACCGAAAACGGAAACAAGCAGATTTTGAATTTCTAACCGTTCATCGTCAAATTTGACACGGTTACAAATAAATTTATTACCGTTAAAAGCCTCCAACCAAAAACCGCGTTCGGAACTTCCGCTGTTGTAGCGGTTCATTCCACTAATCCAAGCGGACAATTCATCACGAAAGAGAATAGCCCCTTTGATATTTCTTTCCATATCAGAGGTTAATGCCTCTTGTGTGGTATCCCCGTAAACAAAACGATATGTTTGCGGTTTTGCAGGAATAATAGCTTCGTTAGGAAAATGAGGGGCTGAGTCAGGATTTTCTTTGACTTTTTCTTCCCATTCTTTTTTGCGTTGCTTAGCAACTTCTTTTTCTCTCTTCCATTCCGCCAGTTTATTAGAATAATCCTTTTTTCGGGAATCCTCGATTTTATTGAGAATTTTCCGAATAGGTGTTGTTGCAGGAGTTTTACCTGAACTTGGCTCGCCAATCGCCCCAACCCAAAGGCAACAAGATTCTTCCCAACCTGCCCAAGGGGAAATGCTGCGGGATAATCCAACAACTCCTGCCGCTCCTGCTAACAACGAAAAAGCTACATAATCAACAGGGGCGTTGGTGGTTTCAGACGTTTGGTTAACCCAATCTTCCAATCCCTTAAATATTTTGGTATTCAATTTTGGAGCAGGCAAAAGGATTTTTGTTTTGAGAATATCCATATCAGGTTCATTCTCCTCTTGATTGTTGCAATGCGTATCAGCAAATTTCAAAGCATTATCAAAAGTTTTTGTAGCTTCCTCTTTTGATAAGCCTGACAGCATACCCGCATTAATAATATTTTCTTTTATTTCTGCCGTATTTAGATTTTTACGCATAGCACGCCCTATAAGGCTGATAGCACGCCGATAAAGTGTATCGTTGCGTTCTCCCTCGGGTGCACTTGCAATTTCTTCCAGTACGCCTGAAACGGGCAAAGGTTGTTTTTCGGCATTGGTAATCAAAGAGATTAACCAACTGGGAGCCTCTGGAAAACCTTGATTGAGTGCAAAATTTTCCCAAGTATATTGATGTCCGTTTTCGTGGACAGAGGGCGGAGCAACCACATAACCACCATTAGCCCGTATGTCTATGTGATTGGCAATTTTGCTTGTGCTGCATTTTAGCTCTATATTTTCAGGAATTTTGAAATATAAATGTTTTCCCTTTCCAGTTATGACTGTCGGAGCGTCCAATTTACCATAAATTAGTTCTAGGTGGTTTAAAGATTCAAAACCTTGTTCACCGTCTACATCAACAACCAATAAGCCGTTGATATGTCCTGTCGGAATGCCTATGTTACAATCAGGGAATTTTTTATTCCATTCCTGCAATACGACTTTATCCGCAGTAGCAGACTTAAACCCCTTGGAGCAAAGAGGGAATTTACCTTGCTTTTTGACCGGAAAGGTTTTAATATTATTTTGAGCATAAAACATAGCAACATCTAAGAAATTACCAGTTTCCAAGATTTTGTTTATGTCCTGAGAAGATATTGCCGTATCTTCTCGTTTGGGGAGTGGAGAGGCTTGCGCCTCTCTCTCCTGTTTTTCAATTAAAAGATTCTTCATCTTCATTTTATTTCTCCAGTTCTATAAAGGTTTTCAAATTTTTTCCGTTTAGCTTCTTGCTCTTCGGCTTGTTTTTGCTTTAATTCCTGCAATTCTTTTTTTGCTGCGTTTATTCTTTCCTGAGGTTTTATGCAAAATTCTCTTTCTAAATATTCAAAAACATCTTCAACATGGTAGTAAACATAGTTTCTACTTCCTATGTGTTGAGGATTCTTAATTCCCTCTTTGGGGTTACTGGGAGAATCAAGATTTTTTAAAGTGTTTTTCTTAAAAAAGAAAAAAAGCTCGCAAAGCTGACCACGGCTTATAATGCCAAGTTTAGCTTCCTCAATAATTGCTTGTTTGCATTTTTCCAAAAGTTCTTTGCTCATCGGTTGAGGCAATCTCTTAATTTTCGCAACCAATTTTGCTATTTTTTCCGCTATCGTTTTTTGTCCAAAATTTGCCATTCTTTTTCTCCTTTATGGCTCGTTAAAGACAATAAAGTCGATTCTGCTTTTCATTTTAAAATTTGCAAAATAACGCATTGTTTTTACAGAATAAATTTTCAAAGCATTTCTTTCGCAATAATAGACAAAATAATTTGTAAAACTTCTCTTGTTATTCATTTAATCGGGCAACTGCTTCACGCAATGTTTCGTTTGCCAAGTGCGAATAACGCTGTGTCATTGCAATATCGGAATGCCCCAACAATTCTTTTACTTCATAAAGGGAAACTCGCTTTTGAACTAATCGGCTCGCAAAAGTATGTCGCAAAGAATGGAAAACTACTTTTTGCCGACGGTCAATAATTCCGTCATTCAATCCTAAGGCTTTAACTGCCCGTTCAAAAGTCCGTGAAACGTGCTCAATTTTATTGCCCAAACGGCTCTGAAAAATAAACTCGTTACCATTTTTCTGCTCAAGTTTTGATAATTCTTCAAAAACACGATTTGTCATATAGGCATAGCGATTTCTACCGTTCTTGGTATCACGCAAAAACAGCATTTTTTCTTTTAGGCTTATATCCGCCCATGTTAATTTGAAAATTTCTCCGGCACGCAACCCACAATCGGCGGAAATAAGTGCCATTAAATAAACAGAATAACTATGTTTTTTAATTTCTTCTAAAAGATTGTTCAATTCTTCATCTGAAAGAAACTTCATACGGCGATTGTCGTCATTTTTAAGTTTACCAAATTTTGCTGTTGGGTTTTCTCCTGCAAACAATTCATTTTTAATAGCAAAGTTAAAAACCTGTCTTATTAAGGCAATCGCATAATTCTTTGAACGTGTAGATAAGCCTTTTTTCTCCATGGGTTGTAAAACCCTAATGAGGCTAATGCGGCTAATGAGGTTTAACTTAACACCGCCCAAAACAGGCTTTAACCACTTTTTATATAAATGGACTTCCCTGTCATAGGTTGATTTTCTATCTTTATTTTGGATATGAGGTTGGTAATATTCTTCAAAAAGCTCTGAGAACGTCATATTTGCCGCCTCATTAGCTATTTTCTCCTGTTCGCGTTGTTCGGCTTTCTCTTTTAAAGAAAGTGCTTTACCAGTTTTTATATCGCGTTTTAATTCACTTAAAATTTCATAAGCCTGAGCTGCCGTAAATCCTTCCGATTTATAGCCGATGCTTTCTTCATACTGTTTACCGTTCCGCGTATAGCGAATAGAAAAATAAACATCTTTTTTATTGTTGCGGATACATTCTTTTGTGCGTACCCCTGGAAAACTTTTTACCATTTCCTAAACTCCATTCGTTGTTTCTTTACCCTTATATTGCCCCAAAGGTTAGAAAAAAACGAGTGCGCCTAGGTACGCCTAAGTACGCCAAGCAAAAATTTTTTTTTGCTTAAACGTATTGAAAAATCAATAAAAATGTAGGAAATTTAAATACTTGGAAAAATCAATTTGGGGTTTTGGAGACCGATGCTCTACCAACTGAGCTATACCCCTATGTGACAGTCATTTATAACTGCGTTTCCTTTCATACACAACAATCGGAAATAAATCAAGTGTTTTTTTGTATTTTTGTCAGCGATGGGGATTTTGCCGGCGGCGAAGGAGAGCAGGGGCGTTTGGCGTCAGCGATGGGGATTTTGCCGGCGGCGAAGGAGAGCAGGGGCGTTTGGCGTCAGCGATAGGGATTTTGCCGGCGGCAAAGGAGAACAGGGGCGTTTGGCGTCAGTATGCTTTTATCTTGTCTTGCGGAGAGTTTGGCAGTATACTAATATTGGTGGATTGAGAAATGATAAAATGTTGATGGGTTGAGAAACGATAAAACAAAATGGCGATTGAAAAAAGAAAAAAGGGAAAACGTACGGCCGATTATGTTTCAACGGTTATCGGCTTGTTTTGGCTGACGCTTGTCTGCAGTGCGGCCGGGTTTGTTTTTTACGTAAATATAAAACGGGCATGGTATTTCGGCGGGTATTGGCACTGGCCGGATTGGGCGTTGGCGGCGTTTTTGGTTATTGCCGCATTGTTTAATGTTGTGCGGATTTGCCGGGAAGGGAAAGGTGACGAAAAAGACTGAACGGCCGCGGATGACGGTGCGGCGGCCGTTGCGGGCGGACGGTTTCGGCGGCAGCGGCGGATGAGCCGGCAAACGGGGAAGCTTTCGTCCGGCCGAAAGCGCGGGGACTTTTTGAAAAAAGGTGTTGCAATCTTTTAAGTAATAGTTTATGTTGCTGAAAAATCAGGCAGTATTCGTCGGTTGCCGGGTTTCCCGGAGGAACGGACCGGAACGGCTCAAGCGGCGTTCTGTCTTCTCATGAGATAAACAACAGTTTTAAATGATTGGATGAAGTTGATGGCAAAAGTTAGTCCGGTTCTGTTTTTCAGACAGGTAAAACAGGAAGTTAAGAAAGTTACGTGGCCGACCAGGAAAGAAGTGGTTCAAACTTCGATCATGGTATTGATTCTGGTGGCGATCGCCGCTGCCTTTTTCTTCTGCGTCGACCAGGTGTTCGGCTTTATCGTTAAATTGATTTTTGGTTAGGAGAAAGTTGGCAATGGCTGCTCATTGGTACGTTGTACACGTTTATTCCGGTTCGGAAAAAAAGGTTGCCGAATCGCTGCGCGAACAGGCGGTTCTGAAAAACATGGAAGATAAAATTCTGGAAGTGATGGTTCCGACCGAAAATATCGTTGAAATCAAAAAAGGCTCCAGAGTCAATTCCGAACGCAAGTTCTTTCCCGGTTACGTACTGGTGAAAATGGAAATGTCGGACGACAGTTGGCACGTTGTTAAAAACACGCCGCGGGTGACCGGTTTTCTCGGTGCGCGCAACAAGCCGCAGGCGATTTCCGATGCCGAGGCCAATCGTATCATCAGGCAGATTGAAGAAGGCGTTGAGCGGCCGCAAACGGTGGTCAATTTCGAGATCGGCGAGCAGGTTCGCGTCTGCGACGGACCGTTCGCTTCGTTTATCGGCTTGGTTGAAGACGTTGACGCCGAAAAGTCGCGGCTGAAGCTTTCGGTTTCGATTTTCGGGCGTTCAACTCCGGTCGAACTGGAATTTAATCAGGTTGAAAAAGTCAGCTGAAAAGAATATGTTAAGAGCCGCCTGAAAGGCGGCTTTCTTATGCCGCGGAAACCAAAAAAGAGGCCTGCGGCGCCGTCGGCGTATTCCGGCGGAGAGAAAACGAAAGGCGGAATTTGTTTTTGCCGCGGATGAAAGATGAAGGGTAAACAGCGGGAGAATCGTTATGTTGAGGTCTTTTTTTAACGAATTTAAAAAATTTGCCATGCGCGGCAACGTGATAGACATGGCTGTCGGTATCATTATCGGCGCCGCTTTCGGCAAGATTGTCGACTCGCTGGTCAAAGACATTATCATGCCGCCGATCGGGCTTCTGATCGGCAGTATGGATTTTTCCAACCTGTTTTTCGTGTTGAAAGACGTGCCGGGGCATCACGGCGCTTACGCCTCGCTGGCGCAGGCGGCTCAGGCCGGTGCCACTACGCTGAACGTCGGCAATTTTCTGAATGCGGTCATCAGTTTTACCATTGTCGCTTTTGCCGTGTTTTTGCTGATTAAAGGCATCAACAAAGTTCAGAGCACGCTGGACAGCAAGGAAGAAGCGGCGGCGCCGACGACCAGGGAATGCCCTTATTGCTGCGAGCAGATTCCGTTGGCGGCGATTCGCTGTCCGCATTGCACTTCGGAACTGGAAGTTGTGACGTCGGCGAAGAAAAGAGGGCGAAAGTCCCTGCCGGCGGAAGCCCTGGCGCCGGTCGCGGGTGCGCCGGCGGCAAAAAAGAGGGGGAGAAAGCCCAAGCCCCGGCCGGAGGCCTGAGCTTATCGGATCAGGGCATGACGCATAACCGTTGAAAAAGCGCCGCGTCCCGGCCGGTGGTTCTTCGTATGCGGGTGTAAACCTGATGTGCCGGCAAATGTCTTAAAGGCGTATGATGATCTGACAGGGCGAAGATTGCTTGGTTCACCGTAAATGGGTAAAAATCCGTTGTTAATTGACTTTGCCCCGCGTTTTTTTCAGTTGATTTCGGATAGGCTTTGTAATTTTTTTTGAGTGTTTTTTCTGTTGTGTCTGCATGTATCCTCGATGTGCATTTCCCCCACCGTTCATATATGGCTGAACTGCTTTTGCCTTTGAGATAGTCCATGACCGAACTTGCTGAAAATTCAGGCGGTATCTCTGTTAACATATGAACATAGTCAGGACAAAACTCTGTTTCTATTACGCCTATTTCTTTCCATCTGCTAAAGTATGCCCTGTTTCCGGATGACGTCTCCGTAAAAGGCTTGTCTGTGATATTTTGGCGCAAAGACGACATGGTATTTTGGGGTTTTATGTCGTGTGTGCCATTGTATGTGCGTTCATAAAAAACTTCTTTGCTTTTGTTGGACTTTTGCCGGACCGTTTAACTTATTTTGGCAAAGGAGCTTTTTATCCGTAAAGCTTTAAGCATTTTGAAACTGCCGGCTCGGTCGGGGGCTTGTTACAAAAAACGCCGCGGTCGAAAAGACGGCGGCGTTTTTGCTTAAAAGCGGGGCGGTTTACAAATTGCCGGTCAGCTGCATGGCGGCGGCATTGTATTCCGCATGGGCGAAACGGTTCAGTATTTCCGTTTGCGTCGAGCCCGGGGAGATGTACATCACGGTTCCCTGAAATTTTGCGATAATGGTTTTTCCGCGCAGGGAAAGCGCTGCCAGCGAAGAGGCGAAGATGTTGAGGGTTTCCCCTTCGGCAACGCAGTAAGTTATTTTCTCCGTTTTCATACCAAAAAGATTTTAAAGTTAGCAAAAATAATTCAACCGTACGGTCAGAATATGCCGGAAGGCGTTTTTTGTCAACCGTGATTGTAAATTCGTAACGAATGATTTTTTTGTTATAAAAGAAAAATTTTGTTTGCCGCCGGGCGGTCTTTTTTGTATCTTTTCGTTGTATACTAAATGGAGCGACTATGGTTAAACTATCCGTGCTGGTGACGTTCTGCAACCAGCGGCAATACATAAAACGCGCTTTGGACAGTATTCTGGCGCAAAAAACGAATTTTGACTTTGAAGTTCTCATCGGGCTTGACGGCGTTTACGACGGCAGCGAGGAAATCATCCGCGAATATACGGATAAACATGATTTTATCCGGCTTTATAAAATGTCTTTCGCCGGCATGGACACGATCGGCATAGAAAAGGCTTCGCTTAACCGCAAGTCGCTGCTGGAAAAGGCGGAAGGGGAGTTCTTTTCCGTTTTGGACGGCGACGATTTTTACGGCGACGACCGGAAGTTTCAGAAGCAGATGGATGTTTTGTCCGAGCATCCCGAGTGCATCGGCTGCGGGTGCGGGCATGTTTTTTATACCAACGAACGGGTGATGAAAGAGGCCCGCATTTGCGAAGAGACGGAATTTTTTACTCCCGAGAGGTATATACGGTCGGGACGTTATATCCATAACGGTTCGATTATTTTCCGCAATATCTTTTATTTTGGTTTTCCGCATGATTTCCCTCACAATTTTGTCAACGATACGACGCTGACGATGTATATGATGAAATTCGGCCGGCTGGCCTGTCTGCCGGAAACGATGTATATGTACCAGATGAGCGAAGACGGAATTTATCAGGGCGAAAGCCTGCCGGTCAAAGACCTTTACGGTGCGCTCGGCGGGGAAATGAACCTGCGTTATCTGCCGGAATACAGGGAAGCGCTGCTGAAGAAATATGATGCCCTTTTTTACCGGGTTTACCGCAATCGCAAAAAGTATGACGGCCGACAGTTGGCAGCTGTCCGTAATTTTGCCGCCCGTAACGGCTGCCGTTTTGTGCAGGCGATTCTTGAATATACCGGGGGGGGGTATGTTGGAAGGGGCTTTGCGCGTCTGAAATGCAGGTATATGCTGAAGCATAAAAACTTCGGCAAAAAAGTGAAAAAACGCAAAATTGCCTGTTGGACCGGATTTCCCAATTTCGGCGACATGTTTAACCTGTACGTTGCCCGTTATGTTTTCCGCTGGTGCGTTGTACCCGGCTGGAAAGAGGCGGACCTGTGGTGCGTGGGCAGCCTTTTGTCGCGGTTGTTTGAAGTCAGGCACGAGAACGGAAAGACGCTTGACGTTATGGGAACGGGCATGCAAAGAGAAGTCAGAATGCCGGAAGATTTTGCCGCCAGGGTGCGCGTACACGCCTTGAGAGGAAAACTGTCGCTGGAAAAGTTAAAAGACCTGATTCCGGTTAAAAAGAGCGTGGTGCTGGCCGATCCGGCGGTGCTGCTGCGAAAGATGGTTGACAAAAGCCGGGTGCTTCCGGGCGGCCGGGTCGGCGTGATTCCGCATTATTATGACAGGAATTCCGAATATCTGAACAACATTAAAGCGTCCGGGATCAAAATCATCCGGGTGGAAGACACGCCGATACAGGTTGCGCGGGATATGCTGTCGTGCAAATGCATTTTGTCGTCTTCGCTGCACGGGCTGATCTTTGCTGATGCGCTCGGCATTCCCAACCGGCGGATCGTGCTGTCGGACGAAATTATCGGTGGTGATCTGAAATTTGACGACTACTATTCCGTTTATTACGAAAATCCCGAAGAAGCGCCGGAAACGATAGATTTGCGCAAAACGACGGTTACCGATGAAACGATTGACGACATTATCAAAAACTATGTCAACGTCGAACGCAAAATGGATGAACAGTGCCGGGCGCTGCTGAAAATAAAAATAAATTAAAGCAAAGCAAAAAATGCTTGCAAATTGAATCGTTTGTGATATACAGATGACGAGCCTGCGGCCGGAAGTTTCGGCGGCAGGGTTCGTTTGTTTATCACAATTTGTGGGAGATTAGCCATAATCTTACCACAAACCCTAAAGTGAGGTATTGAAATGGCTGTAAAATCTAAAAAGAAAATTTTAGGATTGATCAAGCTGCAAATCCCCGCGGGAAAGGCCAACCCTTCTCCTCCGGTCGGTCCGGCTCTGGGCCAGAAAGGCTTGAACATTATGGAATTCTGCAAGGCGTTTAACGCGGCGACCCAGAAGATGGAACCGGGCATTCCGGTGCCGGTCGTCATCACCGCTTACGAAGACAAGTCCTTCACCTTCATCACCAAGCTGCCGCCGGTAGCCTACTACATCAAGCAGGCCGCCAAGATCAAGTCCGCTTCAAAAGAGCCGGGCAAAGTCGTTGCCGGTCAGATTACGATGGCTCAGGTCAAGGAAATTGCCGAAGCCAAAATGCCGGATCTGAACTGTTCGACGGTCGAAGCCGCCATGAACATGGTTAAAGGTCAGGCCGTATCTATGGGCGTAAAGGTTGTGGAGTAAGACAATGGCAGGAAAAAGAATCGAAAATGCATACAAAACCATTGACAAGTCTAAGCTGTATTCGCTGAAAGATGCCGTCAAGCTGGTAAAGGAAAATGCAAATGCCAAATTCGACGAAACCGTTGATCTGGCAATCAATCTTGGCGTTGATCCGAAATATGCCGACCAGATGGTCCGCGGCGTCTGCTCGCTGCCCAACGGTACCGGCAAAACCGTACGCGTCGCCGTTTTGGCTCAGGGCGAAAAAGCCGATGAGGCCAAAGCCGCCGGTGCCGATATCGTCGGTGCCGAAAACCTGATCGACTCGATCCTGGCAGGCAAAATCGAATTTGACCGCTGCATTGCCACTCCCGATATGATGGGGCTGGCCGGCCGCGTAGCCCGCGTGCTCGGTCCGAAAGGCCTGATGCCGAACCCGAAACTGGGTACGGTTACCATGGATGTTGCCGGGGCGGTTAAGAAAGCCAAAGCCGGTGAAGTTCAGTATCGTGCCGAGAAGACCGGTATCGTTCATGCCGGCGTGGGCAAAGTCAGCTTCAGCGAAGAAGCGATTTACGAAAACGCCAAGGCTCTGATCGACGCCGTCATCAAAGCCAAGCCGTCGGGCGCCAAAGGAACTTATCTGAAAAAGATTTCGATCAGTTCCACCATGGGTGCCGGCGTGCATGTAGATCTTGCGAATCTGTAAGGTTTGCCGACAATTGAAAACCTGCGTTGAAAAACGCAGGTTTTTTTTATGAAAATAAGCCGTTTCCGCTGTCGGTCTGCCGCAAACGGCGTATCGGCCGGAAAAAGGCCGGCCGACGAAACAAAAGACGTTTTTGCCGATGAAAAAGGAAAATTATGCTTGACATTTAATGCGTAAGAGTTTATCAAGCAGTCCTGAGAAAGGTGCGGAAAGCGCCGTTCTGCCTGTCCAAGACCGTAGGCGGTCCGTAACGGCGGCGTGTTCAATTTGCTGCCGGGCCTTAATTTCCTACGCAGACGGAGTAATAAGATTTTATAATCGTTTTTTTCTCCCGGACAGATTAACCTCGCCGCCGCGGTTTGCCGCGGAAGGGCGAAATTGTAAAATATGACATCTTGAATTTATGAGATGTTTTGTTGGAGATAGAAAAGTGAATCGTGACGAAAAAGCACAATTACTGAATGAACTCAAGCAGTTGTTTGAAGATTCCGAAGTTGTGGTCATTTCCCACTACAAAGGGCTGACCGTAGCCGAAGTTTCCGAACTGAGAAACAACATCCGCAAAGCCGATGCCGGGTTCAAGGTAACGAAAAACCGCATCACTCGTCTGGCTCTGAAAGACACCAAGTTTGCCGATCTGGCAGATCAGTTTACCGGTCCGACCGCAATTGCTTTTGCGAATGACCCGATCTCTGCCTGCAAGGCTTGTGTCGAATTTGCAAAAGGTAACGAAAAACTGGTTATCGTCGGCGGCGCAATGGGAACGGGCGTTCTCTCCGTTGACGAAATCAAGCGTCTGGCAAGCATTCCGTCGGTCGACGAACTGCGCGCCAAGATCATCGGTCTGCTGCAGGCTCCGGCCGCTCAGCTGGCCCGGGTTACCAAAGCTTACTCGGAAAAAGACATGGCAGCCTAAGCTGTCGCTTGTTTGTGGTTTTTAACTTTAAAAGATTTAATTTTATTTATGGAGAAAAAAAATGGCCGATTTAGCCAAATTAGTCGATGAATTGTCAGCCCTGACCGTTATGGAAGCTGCTGATCTTTCCAAAATGCTGGAAGAAAAATGGGGCGTTTCCGCCGCTGCTGCCGTAGCCGTAGCCGCCGGTGGTGCCGCTGCTGCCGCCGAAGAAGAAAAAGACGAGTTCGAAATCGTTCTGGTAGCTGCCGGTGACAACAAGATCAACGTCATTAAAGAAATCAGAACCATTACCCAGCTCGGTCTGAAAGAAGCCAAGGATCTGGTAGACGGCGCTCCGAAGACGATTAAGGAAAGCGCTCCGAAGGCTGAAGCCGAAGAAATCAAGAAGAAACTTGAAGCTGCCGGCGCCAAGGTTGAATTGAAGTAATTTTTTTAATTCGATTGCCTTTTTGAAGACTCCCCGTTTTGGCGGGGAGTTTTTTGTTTTGCCGGACAAAAGCCGGTTGTCAAAAGCTGTGCAACCGTCAGACAGAAATTAGGAGCCGGCGTTTTGATGATGCGGACAGCCGCCGCCGAAAGTGATCGAACGGGCGCCGCCGGCCGAGTTGGCGGCAGAGCGGAAAGACGGGGGCAGTCTGTTGCCCGATGATATTTTGAACCGGGTATTGCGGCTTTATGCCGATGAAAGGCTGCCGGCGTCGGAAGTTTTACGGTATGTCTGATCATGTTTTTTTCGTTTTTCCGGACCAATTGATATTTCGTAAGCCTCACGGATTCCGGCGAATCTTTTTCTGTAGGCGGCTGTATGTATCCGGTTGTCGTTTCGGCGGCGGGCAAAGATGAAAAGGTCGGTATGCGAAAAGGAGGAAAAACAAAAAAACGGCTTTCCGGCAAACCGAAAAACCGTATTTTTTTTATTTCATCTCAACCTTGCGGGAAGAGAAAAAACAGCTCCCATTATGAAACAAAAAGCGACAAATCCCATTGCTGCGACAAGTCCCAGCAAAATTGAAAGAAATGCCGAGGTTTCTTCCGAAACCCATATTGTCAGGGATATGAAGACACATACCGAAACACTGCCGACAATTCTTTCCAGCAATTTTTTGCCTTTGAAGTTTCTGTCGTATTCCCATTTGTAATGCCAGAGAGCAAAAGTTGCCGTCATGATTATAAACGCGATACCGAGAGCATAAGTGATAATTTCCATAATATGTTTAATTTAATTTTTTAACTTGTTTTATGATAGTCCGAAACCGTTTTTTTGTCAAGATCCGCGTCGGCGCCGGCGGAAAGCGAAGCAGATGCGGCCGGAGGAGGGCTTTTTTGCGAAGCGGCCGGGAAGGACAGAAAAAGTTTGTCCGAAGCTGCATTTTTTGCTTGCCAGAAGCATAAATGTGAGTCATTATCCGCCGTGAATTTAAGCCGCGAATCGCGGCGATTGCATGCAATTATTTTACCGTCTCATCAAGAGGGGCCTGCTCCCCGAGGGTTTGGTGAGGTTTTTCGTTTTTAAAAAAGCATTTTTAACCTTCTGCGGTCGGGATTCAAGCGTAATTGATAGCATTGTCGCAGAATTATAACCATGAGGAATCACGCAAAATGAAAGAATCTTATACGAGCAAAAGACGTGTAAGAAAGAATTTCGGCAGAATCGACTCCGTGTCGGAAATGCCGAGTTTGATTGAAGTGCAGACCGGATCATACCGCGATTTCATCGAAAACAAAAATTGCGAATTCGGTTTGGAAGAAGTTTTCAAATCCATTTTCCCCATTAAAGACTTTTCCGGAACCGGCGAACTTGAGTTTGTCAAATACGAACTCGAAGAGCCGAAGTATGACGTTGACGAATGCATCAAACGCGACATGACCTATGCCGCGCCGGTCAAAGCCACGCTGCGTCTGGTTGTCTGGGATGTTGACGAGGCCACCGGTTCCCGTTCGATCCACGACATCAAGGAACAGGACGTTTATATGGGCGATATTCCGCTGATGACGGACAAAGGTACCTTTATCGTCAACGGTACCGAGCGTGTCGTCGTTTCGCAGATGCACCGTTCGCCGGGCGTTTTCTTTGACAACGACAAAGGCAAAACGGTTGCTTCCGGCAAATATCTGTTTGCTGCCCGGGTTATTCCGTACCGCGGTTCGTGGCTGGATTTTGAATTTGATGCCAAAGATCTGCTTTATGCCCGTATTGACCGTCGCCGCAAACTGCCGGTTACTTCGATCCTTTATTCCCTTTATTCCAAGGAAACCGAAGAAAAACTGAAAGAGCTGGCAAAAGAAGGAAAGAAGATCGACCGTTCCGAAATCAAAGGAATGGACAAGGAAGAAATCCTCAGCTATTTTTACGATGTTGATACCTATGTTGCCGACAAAAAAGGCTGGAAGAGCAAATTCGTGCCCGAACGTTTCCGCGGGGTTAAGTTTGCTTTTGATCTGATTGACGCCGAAAGCGGAAAAACGGTTTGGGAATCCGGCAAGAAGATTCCGGCTCGCGCCGCCCAGAAGCTGGTTGACGAAGGGTTGGAATTCTACCGCGTGGCCGAAGACCAGCTGCTCGGAAAATTCCTGGCTACTGCTCTGGTCGAGAAAAAGACCGGCGAAGTCGTCGCCGATGCCGGCGCCGAGATCAACCAGGAACTGCTGGACAAGATCAAAGAAGCCAAAATCAACGAAATCAAGGTTCTTTATATCGACAACGTCAATGTCGGGCCTTATATCCGCAACACTTTGGAAGTGGACAAGAACCACAGCCGGGAAGATGCCCTGCTTGACATCTATCGCGTTATGCGTCCGGGCGAACCGCCTACATACGAAACTGCCGACGCCCTGTTCAAATCGCTGTTCTTCGACAACGAGCGCTATGATCTGTCTTCGGTCGGCCGCGTAAAGATGAACACCGCGCTGGACATTCCGTTTGAAGAAGCACCGGATACTTATCGCACGCTGCGCAAAGACGATATCCTGCGCATTGTCAAACGTCTGGTCGAACTGCGTGACGGCCACGGCGAAGTCGACGATATCGACCACCTGGGCAACCGCCGCGTCCGCTCGGTCGGCGAACTGATGGAAAACCAGTACCGCATGGGCTTGTTGCGTATGGAAAGAGCCATCCGCGAAAGAATGAGTTCGGAAGTTTTGAACAATGTCAAGCCGCAGGATCTGGTCAACGCCAAGCCGATTGCTTCGGTGATCCGCGAGTTCTTCGGTTCTTCGCAATTGTCACAGTTTATGGATCAGAACAACCCGTTGTCGGAAATTACCCACAAGCGCCGTCTGTCGGCTTTGGGTCCCGGCGGTTTGTCCCGTGATCGCGCCGGTTTTGAAGTCCGCGACGTGCACCCGACCCACTACGGACGTATCTGCCCGATTGAAACGCCGGAAGGCCCGAACATCGGTCTGATTAACTCGCTGTCGACTTACGCCCGCATCAACAAATACGGCTTTATCGAATGCCCGTACCGCAAGATCGTTAACGGCAGGGTAACCGACGAAGTGGTTTATCTGTCGGCCGATCAGGAAGGCAAGTACATCATTGCGGAAGCCAACGCCGAAGTCCGCGACGACGGCACTTTCGTCAAAGATACCATTGCCTGCCGCAAAGCCGGCGAATTTGAATTCCATGCGCCGGAAGACATCAACTTCATCGACGTTTCGCCGAAACAGCTGGTATCGGTTGCGACCGCGCTTATTCCGTTCCTGGAAAACGACGACGCGAACCGTGCTTTGATGGGATCGAACATGCAGCGTCAGGGCGTACCTCTGCTGCGTTCGGAAGCCCCGCTGGTCGGTACCGGTATGGAAGCCACCGTTGCCAAAGATTCCGGTGCAACGGTCGTCTGCAAGTATGACGGTGTGGTTGACGCGGTTGATGCCAACCGTATCGTGGTTCGTTCGATGAACAAAAATTCGGACGGCGTCGGCGTCGAAATTTACAAGCTGTCGAAGTTCCGTCGTTCCAACCAGAACACCTGCATCAACCAGGTACCGCTGGTTAAGGTCGGCGACGTGGTCAAGGCCGGCGACATCATGGCCGACGGTCCGTGTACCGACATGGGCGAACTGGCTCTCGGCAAGAACATGCTGGTTGCCTTTATGCCGTGGAACGGTCTGAACTACGAAGACGCGATTTTGCTTTCCGAGCGTGTTTCCCGCGATGACGTTCTGACCTCGCTGCATATTGAGGAATTTGAAGTAATGGCTCGCGATACCAAGCTCGGCCAGGAAGAAATTACCCGCGACATTCCGAACGTGGGCGAAGAAGCGCTGCGAAACCTTGACGAAGCCGGTATCGTTTATATCGGCGCCGAAGTTAAGGCCGGCGACATTCTGGTCGGCAAGGTTACGCCGAAGGGCGAATCTCCGGTTACGCCGGAAGAAAAACTGCTGCGCGCCATTTTCGGCGAGAAAGCTTCCGACGTGCGCGATACTTCGCTGCGTGTTCAGCCGGGTATTGAAGGTATCGTCGTTGACGTTCATGTCTTCTCCCGCCGCGGCGTCGAAAAAGACGAACGTGCGCTGGCGATCGAACAGCAGGAAATTTCCCAGCTGGCAAAAGACCGCGACGACGAAATCGCGATTATCCGCAAAGTGTTTGACGCCCGCTTAAAGGAAATGCTGATCGGCCAGACGGTTGTCGATGCGCCGAAGGGCATTGCCAAGAAGTCGGTTCTGACGGAAGAATCTTTTGCCGACGTTCCGTCTTCGCAGTGGCGTAAGATCGTGGTCAAAGACGAAGAAGTCATGGCACGGATCGAAGAATTCGCGGCGGCCTTTGATGCCCGTGTTGCCGGCGTGCAGAAGCACTTCGACGACAAGGTGGAAAAAGTTCAGCGCGGCGACGATCTCTTGCCCGGCGTTTTGAAGACGGTCAAAGTCTTTATTGCCACCAAGCGTAAGATGCAGACCGGTGATAAAATGGCCGGCCGTCACGGTAACAAAGGTACGGTTTCCCGCGTACTGCCGCTTGAGGATATGCCTTATACCGAAGACGGCACCCCGGTTGACATTGTACTGAACCCGTTGGGCGTGCCTTCCCGTATGAACGTCGGACAAATTCTCGAAACGCACCTCGGCTGGGCGGCCAAAGAACTCGGCAAGCAGTTGAACGAGATGTGCGAACAGTACAAACGCGGCGAAAAAACGCTGGAGGAACTGAATAACAAGCTGAAGGAAATCTACGGCGAGAAGCAGTATAAACGCGAGATTGCCGATCTGACGACGGAAGAAAAGGTCGAGATGATCAAAAACGTCAAAAACGGCATTCCGATGGCAACCCCGGTCTTTGACGGCGCGCATGAGGAAGACATCAACCGCATGCTGTCGATGGCGGGTCTGCCGACTTCCGGCCAGATTGATCTTTATGACGGCCGCACCGGCGAGAAATTTGACCGCAAGGTAACGGTCGGCATCATTTACATGATCAAGCTGCACCACATCGTCGACGAGAAGATGCACGCGCGTTCGGTCGGACCGTACTCTCTGGTTACTCAGCAGCCGCTCGGCGGTAAGGCTCAGTTCGGCGGACAACGTTTCGGCGAAATGGAAGTTTGGGCTTTGCAGGCATACGGCGCAGCCTACACTCTGCAGGAAATGATGACCGTCAAGTCCGATGACGTCAACGGCAGAACCAAGGTTTATGAAGCGATTGTCCGCGGCGAAGAAGGTTTTGAAGCCGGTGCGCCGGAATCCTTCAACGTTTTGGTTAAGGAAATCAAATCCCTGTGCCTGAACATCGAATTGCAGAACGAAGCCGTTTAGAATTGGAGATAAAAAATATGAATGAAATTATGAAATTTTTTGGTCAGCAGCCGGCCAACGGAGATTCTTTTGATGAAATCAAAATCTCCATTGCCTCTCCTGAGCAAATCCGTTCCTGGTCTTACGGCGAAGTCAAAAAGCCCGAGACCATCAACTATCGTACTTTCAAACCGGAAAGAGACGGCTTGTTCTGTGCCCGCATTTTCGGACCGGTCAAAGATTACGAATGTTTGTGCGGCAAATACAAGAGAATGAAATACCGCGGCATCGTCTGCGAAAAGTGCGGTGTGGAAGTTACCCTCTCCAGCGTTCGCCGCGAGAGAATGGGACACATTGAACTGGCCGCGCCGGTTGCCCACATCTGGTTTTTGAAGTCGCTGCCGAGCCGTATTTCGATGCTGACCGACATCAGCGTCAAGTCGCTTGAGCGCGTTCTCTACTTTGAAAGCTACATTGTGATCGAACCGGGACTGACCCCGCTTTCCATGTATGAAATGCTGTCGGAAGAGCAGTATCAGGAAGCGATTGACGAATACGGTGAAGATTCTTTCCGTGCCGGCATCGGCGCCGAAGCGATCAAGGAAATTCTTGCTTCGATCGATTTGGAAGCGGAAAGAAAAGCGATCCGCGCCGAACTGAAGGACAACGCTTCGGAAGCTAAACGCAAAAAGCTGGTTAAGCGCTTGAAGATTATTGAGGCGTTCCTGAACTCGAACACCAAGCCGGAATGGATGATCTTAGACGTGCTGCCGGTTATTCCGCCGGAACTGCGTCCGCTGGTTCCGCTTGACGGCGGCCGTTTTGCCACTTCCGACTTAAACGATTTGTACCGCCGCGTGATCAACCGCAACAACCGTTTGAAACGTTTGCTTGAACTGCATGCGCCGGACATTATCATCCGCAACGAAAAACGCATGCTGCAGGAATCGGTTGACGCTCTGTTTGACAACGGCCGCCGTTCGCGTGCCATTACCGGTACCAACAAGCGTCCGCTGAAATCTTTGTCCGACATGCTGAAGGGTAAACAGGGACGTTTCCGTCAGAACCTGCTCGGCAAGCGCGTCGACTATTCCGGCCGTTCGGTTATTACCGTCGGCCCGGAACTGAGACTGCAGCAGTGCGGTCTGCCGAAGAAGATGGCGCTGGAACTGTTCAAGCCGTTCGTTTACGCCAAGCTGGAACTGTACGGACATGCTACGACCATCAAAGCGGCCAAACGCATGGTTGAAAAAGAACGTCCGGAAGTTTGGGACATTCTGGAAGAAGTGATCCGCGAACATCCAGTTCTCTTGAACCGTGCGCCGACCCTGCACCGACTGGGTATTCAGGCTTTTGAGCCGGTTCTGGTCGAAGGTAAGGCCATCCATCTGCATCCGTTGGTATGTACCGCTTTTAACGCCGACTTCGACGGTGACCAAATGGCGGTTCACGTTCCGCTGTCGGTGGAAGCCCAGCTGGAAGCCCGCGTTCTGATGATGTCCACCAACAATATTCTGTCGCCGGCCTCGGGCAAGCCGATCATCGTGCCGACTCAGGATATGGTTCTGGGTATTTATTACCTGACCTATGATGCCGACGGTTTGAAAGGCGAAGGCTCGATTTTTGCCGATTATAACGAAGTGCTGCTGGCGTTGGATGCCAAAGCGGTTGATCTGCACAGCAAGATCAAGTGCCGCATCAGCTACATCGACGACAACGGTGAAGCCAAATACGGTCTGGTTGACACCACTCCGGGACGTTTGATGGTAGCGGAAATTCTGCCGCAGCACAAGGACGTTCCGTTCTCGCTTGTCAACCGACTGGTCAAAAAGAAGGAAATCGGCGAAATTATCGATATCATCTACCGCCACTGCGGACAGAAGGAAACGGTTATGTTCGTTGACCGTCTGATGTCGCTCGGTTTCCAGAACGCCTGCAAGGCCGGCATTTCGTTCGGTAAGGACGACCTTATCGTGCCGGAAGCCAAGAAGGAACTGGTTGCCGAGACAGAAAAACAGGTTAAGGAATTTGAACAGCAGTACCAGAACGGTCTGATCACCAAAGGCGAAAAGTACAACAAGGTTATCGATATCTGGGCAGCCTGTACCGACAAAGTGGCCGACGAAATGATGAAAAACATTTCCAAGACCGAAAACGGCTATATCAACTCGGTTTACATGATGGCTCACTCCGGCGCCCGCGGTTCTGCCGCGCAGATGCGTCAGGTTGCCGGTATGCGCGGTTTGATGGCGAAACCTTCGGGCGAAATTATCGAACAGCCGATTATCTCCAACTTTAAAGAAGGTCTGACGGTGCTTGAGTACTTCAACTCCACCCACGGTGCCCGTAAAGGTCTGGCCGATACCGCTCTGAAGACCGCAAACTCCGGTTATCTGACCCGTCGTCTGGTAGACGTTGCTCAGGATGTGGTTGTTACCGAACAGGATTGCGGTACCGAACGCGGCATTATCGTTCGTCCGGTCGTTGACGGCGGTAATGTCATCGTTTCCATCGGCGAGCGTATTCTCGGCCGTACCATTCAGGAAGATATCGTTCATCCGGAAACCGGTGAAGTGCTGGTTAAGAAGGGCAAGCTGATTACCGAAGACGACGTTGACGTGGTTGAAAAAGCCGGCGTCGAACAGGTTAAGATCCGTTCGGTTCTGACCTGCGAATGCAAAAACGGCGTCTGCGCCGCCTGCTACGGACGCGATCTGGCCCGCGGTACGCCGGTCAATATCGGTGAAGCGGTCGGTGTTATTGCCGCTCAGTCGATCGGTGAACCGGGTACCCAGCTGACGATGAGAACCTTCCACATCGGCGGTGCGGCCTCCAAATCGGCCGAACAGTCGACGGTCGAAGTACCGTTTGCCGGTGTTCTGAAACTTGAAAACAACCATACGGTTACCAACTCCGAAGGCCATATGATCGTATTGTCACGCAACTGCGAAATTGTGATCGTTGACGGCAGCGAACGGGAAAAATCCCGCCACAAAGTTCCTTACGGCACCAAGATTCTGGTAGCCGAAGGCGCCAAGGTCAAGAAAGGTCAGAAGGTTGCCGAATGGGATCCGTTTACGATTCCGGTCATTACCGAAAAAGCCGGCCGTGTCGAATGGGTTGACCTGATCAACAACATTTCGCTTGAAGAACGCGTCGACGAAACCACCGGCGTGGTTGACAACGTTGTTATCGACTGGCATTCGGGCGCCAATTCCGCCAGCCTTAAACCGGGCATTATGCTGAAGGACGAAAAGGGCAATCCGATCCTGTTCGACAACGGCAAGGAAGTCCGCTATTATCTGTCGGTCGGCGCCATTCTGACGGTGGAAAACGGTGCGGAAGTCAAAGTCGGCGACGTAGTTGCGAGAATTCCGCGGGAAAGCTCCAAGACCAAGGATATTACCGGTGGTCTGCCGCGCGTGGCCGAATTGTTCGAAGCCCGTCATCCGAAGGATCAGGCAATCATTTCCGATATTGACGGTGTGGTCGAATTCGGCAAAGACTATAAGGCCAAACAGCGGATTACCGTGGTTCCGGCCAAAGGCGAGGCGATCGAGTACCTGATTCCGAAGGGCCGTCATCTGGTGGTTCAGGAAGGCGATGTGGTCAAGAAAGGCGACATGCTGGTTGAAGGTACGCCGGCGCCGCACGATATTCTGCGCGTTCTGGGCGTTGAAAAGCTGGCCGAATATCTGGTCAAGGAAGTTCAGGACGTTTACCGTCTGCAAGGCGTGAAGATCAACGACAAGCATATTGAAGTGATCGTTTCGCAGATGCTGCGCAAGGTTGAGATCCGCGTTCCGAACGATACCACGTTCCTCGTCGGCGAGCAGGTTGACCGTGACGTCTTTGAGGCGGAAAACGAGAAGACGATTGCCGAAGGCGGTGTTCCGGCCGAGGCGGATCCGGTTCTGCTCGGTATCACCAAGGCTTCGCTGCAGACCAAGTCGTTCATTTCGGCGGCTTCCTTCCAGGAAACCACCCGTGTTCTGACCGAAGCGGCAGTTGAAGGCAAGGTCGATCATCTGACCGGCCTGAAGGAAAACGTTATCGTCGGCCGTCTGATTCCGGCCGGTACCGGTACCGTGCTGCGTAACCTGAAACGGGTTGCCGCGCAGAACGACAAGGAAATTCTGGCCTTGCGCGAAGCGGCTGCCGAACAGGTTGAAAGTGCTGAAAGCGAAACCCCCGCGGTTGAGCAACAGCCGGCTGAGTAAGCCTCGTTAGCAAAAAAGCTGAAAGCAAAAAAGCCGTCGGTGAAAACCGGCGGCTTTTCGTTTGTCGAAAAGGAGAAGGCGGCGAAGCGGGAAAGGCTGGGGAGGAAGAAAGAAGGAAAGAAGGAAAAAGAAAAGAGGGGAAGAAGGAAAGAAGGAAAGAAGGAAAGAAGGAAAGAAGGAAAGAAGGAAAGAAGGAAAGAAGGAAAGAAG
>ERZ773225.549-NODE-549-length-54798-cov-15.749393_pt1 | contig 54798 bp, 37 predicted proteins | sample MGYA00580993_ERZ773225 | MGnify/ENA primary metagenome ERZ773225 (study PRJEB29015, sample SAMEA2737748) | human gut metagenome | biome: human gut; feature: human-associated habitat; material: faeces | place: China | collected 2012 ...
GTGCAGGCAGCGAAGCGTCCCTGCCAGTAACTTTGCGCGTCCGCAGACGCGCCCCTAAGCTGCTCTTCCCTCAAGATTCCGTGAAGAACCGAAAAATGCCCGGCTGGCGGTGGGACGCAGTCGGGCGAAGGGTTGGCTTTATGAACTTGCTGGTTGTAACCGCAGATTTAATGGGATTTCCGGCGCACGCTCACGCCTTTCGGGTCTGCACCTCTTCAATCATCTCCAGCACGCGCTTTGTGCCATCGGCGGGAGGGGCGTTTTTGACGGCGGCGGTCAGTTTGTCGCGCTCCGCCCACGTCTGCATCAGCGCGTCGGTCAGGGTCTGCGGGGTCATGTTTTCCTGCAGGAGAACATGGCAGAGTCCGCGTTTTTCAAGGCTTTGGGCGTTGAGAATCTGGTCGCCGCGGCTGGCACCCTTGGGGTACGGGACAAGCAGCAGCGGACGGGCAAGCGCTTGGAACTCCATCAGGGCGTTGCTGCCCGCGCGGGAGAGCACAAGGTCGGCGGCGGCGAGCACATCCGGCAGTTCCTTATCGAGGAACTCCACCTGCGTGTAACCGGGGGTTTTATCAAGCGTCGGGTCAAGGTTGCCCTTGCCGCAGATATGGGCGACATCAAACGTGCCGGTGAGCATCGGCAGAGCGTCCCGCAGCGCCTTATTGACCGCCTGCGCGCCGAGCGATCCCCCCATCATCAGCAGAACGGGCTTCGTGCCGTCGAAGTGCAGGAAGGACAAGCCCTTGGCGCGGCTGCCGCGGAAAAGCTCCGGGCGCAGGGGCGTGCCGACCATCTCCGCCTTGGCGCCGAGCATCTGCGCGCATTCGGGGAAGGTGGTGGCGATTCGCTTGACGAACGGGCGGCTGAGCTTATTCGCCAAACCGGGGGTTAAATCGCTTTCGTGGCAGACGACGGGAACGTGATGCAGCCACGCGCCGAACACGACCGGCACAGCGACGAATCCGCCCTTGCTGAAGCAAACATCCGGTTTAATTTTGCCCATGAGGTGCGCGGACTGGAACGCCCCCGCGGCGACGCGGAAGGGGTCAGTGAAATTCTTCCAGTCGAAGTAGCGGCGGAGCTTGCCGGTCTTCACCCCGTGGTAGATGACACCGGGGACATTGCGGAGTTTCTCGGCTTCCATGCCGTTTTCCGTGCCGATGTAGTGGACTTCGTAGCCGGCGGCGAGGAGGTGCGGCAGGAGGGCGAGGTTGGGGGTGACGTGACCCATCGTGCCCCCGCCGGTTAAAACAATCTTTTTCATGACTGGCAGCCTTCTTTCTGGCTTGTTGGTATATGTTGCGCAGAGATTTCGCTCCTGCGGGAGCGACCAGAGGGCTTTGCGATCGCCCTCTGGACTGCTTCGCGGTGCACACTCCTGTTTCTTGGTCGTCAGCGAAAATGGTTATAGTTTTTGTACTGTTTCTGCTCTGAAAACATAACAAACCGGCATTCCCGCTGAAAAGTCCCCTTGAACGCCCAACCCATTGTATGCTATACTAATCAAGAAAAATGCAACATGCACGAGGAGGAAAAATCCGCATGAAAATTGTCATTCTTGATGCGCAGGGCGGCGGCATGGGACGGCAGCTGGTCGAGGGGCTGAAGAAAGCGCTGCCAAATCAGCCGTTGATTGCGGTGGGGACGAACGCGCTGGCGACGGCGGCGATGCTCCGCGCGGGGGCAGACCAAGTGGCGACGGGCGAAAACGCCGTCGTGGTATGCGCCGGGATGGCGGATTTGATTCTTTGCCCGATTGGCATGGTGCTGTGCGACGCGATGCTGGGCGAAGTGACCGCGAACATGGCGCTGGCGGTCGGGCGCAGCAAGGCGCACAAGATTCTGCTGCCGGTGAGCAAATGCCAAGCCACGGTTGTGGGAACAGCAAAAATGAGTATGGCAGAAGCCGTCGCCAAGGCGATTGAGGAAACGGTTGCAAGGGTTTCGGCGGCTTCCGTCTGAAGCGAATTGACCTTTTTGTTACGCAGGGATTTCGCCTCTGCGGAGGCGACCAAAGGGCAATGAAAACAGACGAAGTCTGCGATCGCCCTTTGGAAACCTTCGGGTTCGCCTCCCATGTTACTGGTCGATGGCGATAGTTATTATTTTGTGTGCATTTTAGATATGATTACATATCCTTGATGCAGTCCTTGTTGCGGACGAAGTAGTCGATGCCGCTCCAGAGGGTGATGGCGGCGACCCACAGCGTCAGCGCGGTGCTAATCCACCGCATCCACGGCGCGCCGAGGACAGTCGCGTTCACAACGTCCCACGCGGGGGCGGTCAGGGCGGGCTGGTGCGTAATCAGCACGAAGAGGAGCATCACCATCTGGCTGGCGGTCTTGATTTTGCCGAGCTTGCCCGCGGCAATCACGCGCCCCTGCCCCACGGCGACCATGCGCAGGCCGTCAACGGCGAGTTCGCGCGCCAAAATCAGCACGACGACCCAGCCCGGCAGCGTCCCGCGCTGGACGAGCATCATCATGGCGGAGAGGTTGAGCAGCTTGTCCGCGACGGGGTCGATGAACTTGCCGAAATCGGTAATCAGGTGGCGGGAGCGGGCGATATGGCCGTCAAAATAATCCGTCAGGGCAGCGACGGCGAACACGGCGGCGGCGAGCAGATCGCAAACGAGGGTCTGCGGGAGCATCAGCGCCACCATCACCGGAATCAGCGCGACACGCAGGATCGACAATTTGTTGGGCAGGTTCATGCAATCACCCCTGTCAGGTCGTAGGTGCTGGCTTTTTCAATGCGGACGTCCACGAAATCGCCGACGCTGGGCATTTTGCTTTCGCCCGCGGTGAAGATGATTTCGCCGTCGGTTTCGGGGGCTTCGCGCTGGCTTCTGCCGAGGATTTCGCCGCGCGCGTTGCGGTCGGTCACAAGGACTTTCTCCACCGTGCCCACGCGCGCCTGATTCTTCTTCCGCGCGATGGCTGCCTGCCGCTTCATCAGCCGGTCGAGCCGCTCCGCCTTGACCTCCTCCGGGATTTGGTCGGGCATTTTCGCGGCGGGCGTGCCCTCTTCGGGGGAGTAGGTGAACGCGCCGAGCCGGTCGAACTCGGCTTCGGGCAGGAAATCAAGCAATTCTTGGAACTGCTCTTCCGTCTCGCCGGGGAAGCCGACGATAATCGACGTGCGCAAGGTGATGCCGCGCTCGTGCGCGCCCTTGACAGCGCGGCGAATATCAGCGCTTGTGCCGCGGCGGTGCATCCTTTTCAGCACCGCGTCGTTGACGTGCTGAATCGGCAAATCAACATAACTGCAAATGTTGGGCGTGTTTGCGATGATGTCCAGCAGCTGCTCGCTGGTTTCCTCCGGATAGCAGTAGAGGACGCGCAGCCAGTCCACGCCGTCGATTTTCGCCGCCTTCTGCATCAGCTCCGCCAGCTTCGATCCGCCGCCGAAGTCCATGCCATAGCGCGACGTGTCCTGCGCAACGAGGATATGCTCCTTCACGCCCTGCTTGGCCAAACTTTCGATTTCGCGGAGGATGTCGGCTTCGGGGCGGGAGCGGTACGGGCCGCGGATTTTCGGAATCGCGCAGAACGTGCAGCAGTTCGAGCAGCCCTCGCCGATGCGGGTGTACGCGGTGTAAGACGGGGTGGTCAGCACGCGGTCGTGGGCATAGTAGGTGTGGTCGTCCATGCAGTAGGTCTTGCGCACGCCGCCAAGCGCCTTCTCCAGCGCGTCGGGCAGCTGCTGATACTGGTTGACGCCCATCAGCAGGTCGATTTCAGGAATCTCCTGCATCAAATCCTTCTCGTAGCGCTGGGCAAGGCAGCCCGTGACCACCAGCACCCGGCACTTGCCGATTTGCTTGTACCGCGCCATGTCGAGAATCGCGTCGATGGACTCCTCCTTCGCCGACGCGATGAACCCGCAGGTGTTCACCATCAGCACATCCGCCTGCGCGGGGTCGTTCGTCAGCTCATACCCGTGCTCCCGCAGCAGCCCCAGCGCGGTCTCGCTATCCACGCGGTTCTTATTACATCCCAGCGAAATCATTCCAACCTTGAGTTTCGTCATTGCTTTCTCCTTACCATTGATGGGGGAACCCAAGGGGCTTTGCCCCTTGACCCCAGCAGGGCTCTGCCCTGCACCCGCGAAGGGTCTTCGACCCTCTCGACACCCATCTCGCGATTGAGTTGGTCACTTTTTCATGCTATGCCCGCGTGTTTATCCACAGTTCACCCACACTGTCCCCCGTATCCACAAGTTACGGCAAAGACCAGTAACAGGAATGTGCACTGCGAAGGGGTCAAGGGGGCGATCGCAAAGCCCCCTTGTCGCTCCCGCAGGAGCGAAATCCCCCTGCAACATGAAAAATCAAGTCGCATAGGTAAAAAACACACGCCAAAATCCGCATCGCGAAAAGAGGTTATGGGGAAAAATCGCAAATTCCCCTATCGTCCATTTTACCACGAAAATCCGCTTTTGAAAAGCCCAAAAATCCCCCCAATTCCTTGCCATCCGCGTCATGGCGCATCAAAATAGGGCTGCAAAAGCGCATCTGGCACGCTTGCAGCCCTGCTGATTTTATTCCGCCACAATCGCAATGGCGCTGTAATTGTCTGCTTCCTCGTCGAAGCGCTGCGCGATCAGCGCGCACATGCCGTTCAGCCATTCCTGCGCGGTTTTGCCCCGTGCGCACGCCACCATGTCCGCCTCCAGCACCCATTCCCAGAAGCCGTCGGTGCACAGCAGCAGACGGTCTCCGCGCCGGATTCTACCCGCGAAATGCTCCGCCGTCACGTCGTCCTTGTAGCCAAGCGCGCGCGTCAGCAGATTTCGGCTTTCATGCCCCCGAATCTGGTCGTAGGTGATTTCGCCGCACGTCACCATCATCTGCGGGATGCTGTGGTCTTTGCTCTGGTAGATGATTTCGCCGCCGCGAATCCAGTAGATGCGCGTGTCGCCGACGTACGCCAGCTGTGCACGCGCGCCGCTCAAGCGCAGGAGCGCAAGGGTCGTCATCATCCGGCAGTGCTGCTCCTCCTGCTGGTCGCGGATGAGGCGGTTCGCTTCCCGCACACAGGCGTCCAGCCTGCGCCGGCCAGCGGGCAGAAACCCGCTCATCTGCCGGATGGACACGTCCGTCGCCAGCTTCGACGCAAAATCGCCGCTCCCTTGCCCGCCCAGCCCGTCGCCCAGCGCGCACGCCAGATAGCATCGCCCGGCGCGCACCTCCAGCGCATCCTCGTTGATTTCGCGCTTGCCTACGTCCGACACCGCCGCATAGCTGTACTTCATTGCACCTCAAACCTTTCTTTCGGCGAACCGATAGCAAGCACATCCCCTTTGCTGATAGGGGTATCCTGTTCGCTCGTCAGCCGCTTGCCATTGAGCCATGTGCCGTTGGACGAGCCCAAATCGCGCACGATGATGCTGCCCTCCCGCAGGGTGAGCAGGCAGTGCACACGGCTGACCCCCTCGCCGTGCAGGGTGAGCATGTGCTTGCCCGTTTCGCGCCCGACGCGCAGCTCCTGCCCATCGAATAGCGTCACCACGCGGTTCGCATACGTTCCGCTGATGCCGATGAGCCGCCCCGTGCGCGCCTTGCGCCCGACCACCACGCCGCTGCCGACGGTGAGCGCCTGCGCGACGCACAGGCGAATCGTCCTGATGAGCGCCGCCATGCCGATGGCCAGCACGATGACGTGCTTCACCTCAATGGCATCCGTGCGCGTGAGGGCAATCAAATCCGCGTTCAGGAACGTCCAGCCGAAGGGGGATTTGGCGCTGTTCATCAGATAATTTTCGGCAAAGCCCAGCAGAATCAGGAGAATGACGCGAACATCCGCAAAATGGCGAATGTTGATTTTCTCGCCGCTCATGCGCAGTCCCAGCGCCCCCGCGACCGGCGCGAACCACAGCGCGTGATTGCCGAAGAGCATCAGCACGCTTGCGCTGATGGCGTTCGTCAGCCCGCTGAAATCACGTGCCAGTCCAGTGGGCGTTTCCACAATCGGCGTGTCCACGATGGATGCCATCAGCATGGTGAACAGCGCGTACCCCGCGCCGATAGCCGCACCAAGCGCCAAGCCGCCCAGCCCGTACATCCGCTTGCGGGTGCACACCAGCACGAGGATGAGCACGCCCAGCATCAAAACGCTGTCCTTCACATAGCCCCAAACCGGGGCAAAATAGCCGCTGATGATGCTGTTATCCACCGGCGTGCCGAACAGCACACAAACCACCCCGGAGAGCAGCGCCAGCCCCATCATCTCGAAAATCGAGATATTCACGAAGGGGTCAAGTTCCCAGAGGAACATTGCCAGCGTCAGCGGAAAAAGCGATCCGCACCAGAAGAAGGCGTAGATGTACGGCGCGGGCAGTGCGCCAATATCCAGCCAAATACAGGCAAGGCACACCGCCGCCATCAGCAGCAGGATGCCGAACAGGCGCAGGTACATCCACGGCATTTGCCATTGGCGGACGGCTTTTTGCGGGTTTTCCGGCTGGCGTGTCAGCGCTCGGAAGGCTTCTCCCCGTGCGTGGCGGCGGAAGGCGGGTGCCATCACATCCCGAAAGCTGATTTTCAATTCGTGCTGCATTTAGGCTTTTTTCCCCTTTCTCATACTAATTCGATGCCATGTTTTAGATGAGAATTAGTATCACTGAATGACGAAGCATTCGTCCTTCGAGCCGATTTCCACCCGGTCGCCGCGCTTCAGCGGAACATCCTGCTGCGGCGGAATCCGTGCGCCGTTGACCTTCGTGCCGTTGGCGGAGTTCAGGTCGCGGATAACCAGCCCATCCGCCGTCAACCGCACCTCGCAGTGCTTTCGGCTGACCTGCTTGGATGCAAGCACCAGCTGGCAGGATGCCTCCCGCCCCATCGAAATCGGCTTGTTTCTCGGCACACGCAGCTTTTGCCCGCTGAATGAACCCGCCTGCCCGCAGAGCATCGGCGTATCCGGCGTGTCAGACACTTTCGGCGCGTCGATTTTTCCGTAATGTTCCATGTACGCCATTGTTTTGCCGCGCTCGCTCGCCGCCAAGGCTTGGCGGATGCCGCCGCGCAGCACAAGGAGCAGCGCTGTCCACTCGACAAGCGCGACAATCAGTTGACTCATGAACAGCGGATAATCGCCAATGGTCAGTATCGTTACCGTGAGAAACCAGTAGGAAATCGGCAAGTACTCCTTGCTGGCATTATTGAGTGCGTGGCAGCCCATGCCAAGGGCAAGGCAGAGAATCACCCGCCAGTTCAGGAAATGGCGCAGTTTCAGGCGTTCCCCGTTCGCCGCCAGCCCCAGTGCGCCCAAAACCGGGGTTGTAAACAGCAGGTGATTAGAGAACAGCGTCCAGAAGTTCCGCGTTTCCATCGTGGTCAGCCCATGGACATAGCCATACTGCGTTGTTTCGATGAAGGCGAATCCGGATGCAACCGCCGCGCCAATCACCAGACCATCCAGCGCGTTCAGTTTGCGCCTTGACAGCAGGATAAACAGAATGCAAATCAGGATTTTTGCGGGTTCTTCTGCTACCGCTGCCCACGAATCTGAGTAGTCTCCTTTCAGCGAAAACACATGCTCCATGAGCCGAAAAAACGGTGACGCGATGGCAATACTCAGCAGCCCTCCGACAAGCAGCAGCCCCAGCAAATCAAAGATGGAGAGATTGCCATACATGTCCATCTCCCAGATAAACAGCACCATCGTCCACGGAATCACCGTACTGCCGACAATGTTGGCAATGACAGACAGCGGGAAATTAAACTCCATCTTGAGTTTAGGCGAAATATACACCATCGTCTCCGCCGCGAAAGTCAGCAGCACCGTCGCAATCAGCAGCATCACGAACAGGCGCAGGAACATCCACGGGCGCTGCCACGTTTCCAGCATTTCTGCCGTCAGCGCGGGGCGGCGCGTCAGGGAGCGGAACGCATCGCCCTTTTTATGGCGCTTGAGGGTCTGCGCGAAGATGTCCTTCACGCCCAGCCGCCCCTGCTGCACTTCCGCCAGAAACTGCGTGTTGCCGCCGAAATGCAGCGCCCTGCCGCACGCTGGGCAGACGGTGCTGAATGGGATTTCCCGAAAACAATAGGGACACTTCAAGGCAATGCTCCTTTCTGATGCGGATTACAGGCGGCGCACCTCGAACACATTCTCTTTTCCGCCGAGCGTGAAGGCGTCGCCGGGATGAAGCGTCACGCCCTTGCCCGCCGTCAGCTGCTGCCCGCCCGCCATCGTGCCATACGTCGAGCCGAGGTCGATGAGGATGATTTGCCCGTCCGCCGTGGGTTCTGCCGCGCAGTGCACGCTGCTGATGCCATGGGCGTCCTTGGGGTAGATGATGGAACAGCGCTTCGGGTCGCGCCCAAAGACGACGCGCGAGGAAATCGGGAACGTCATGCCCTGCAATGCGCCGCCGATGCACGCCAGCGCGACACGGGGCTGCGGCTTCTCCTCCACCGGCAGCTGCTGGGTGGGGGCATCCTTTTCTTCCGGCTGCTGGAAACGCTGTGTTTCAGCTTCCTCCTGCTGATTTTTGCCGCCTTTCTTCCTGCCGCGCGTGAGAACAAGGGCAACGACTGCCGCCGCAAGAACGCCGATGATGACGTAGAGCACGGTTTGCGTCGGGGATTCGGCTGCGGGGGCTTCCGTCGGTGCGGCGGTCGGGGCAGCGGTCGGATGCTCCGCTGCTTCCGCAAGGTCATAATACGCATTCAAATCCAGATAGCGGTGGTTTTTGTCCGCCAGCCCCAGCATCACAACCGTGCCATCGCTGCTTGACCCGAAAATCGGGCTGCCCTGCGCCAGCGCTGATCCGCTGTATGTGCCGAACAGTTCGCCCTTTGCTGGGCGCGTCGCCGCCACCACTTCCGGCATAATGGTCAGCCCATCCGCGTCTTTTTGCACAAAGCCGCTTATGGTGCCGTCCATTTCGCCGCCGGACAGCCCGATGGTTTCGCCGTATGCCACGTTGCTGCTCATGTACAGGCTGGGAATATCATGCGCGCCATCAAGGACAAACCGGATGACGGAATTTTCCTCCTTGCCCACGCGCACGCTGTACGATTTTTCCTCCATGAAGTCGTACAGCTCCAGCGTCGTCCCGTGCGCGGCGTATTCCCGCAGTTTATCGCTGCTCACGGCGATAATGCTGTCGTCGATGTAGCAGACTGCCATCGTCACCAGATGATTGTTGTCATAAACGCCGAGCCAGCCGCCCTCAAAGATCGCCTTTTCGGACGATTTGTTATCCATCGACGCGTCCGCCATGCTGGATACATCCGGCTTTTTCTCGCGCTCCTGCAAGCCGGTCAGGCCGTTTCCATCCAGCGCCTTTTCCGCCCACGCGGTGCACCCCGCCAGCAGGCAGAGCATCATCAGCACCGCGAAGAACCTGCGCATCCACTGTTTCATGGTTTTCTCTCCTTTTTCGCATTGATTTCATCCCACACTTCCAGCTCGTCGCGAATCTCAATCAGCACCGCCGTGAAGTTGTCCTGATTCCGCTTGCACGCGGACAGCACTTCCTTTTCAATCGCTTCCGCCGCCTCCATCGCATTTTTGCTTCGGATTAGATGCCTTTCCAGCGTTCCGTCATCCAGCGTGCCGTAAACGCCGTCGGACATGAGCACAATCATGTCGCCGCACTGCAAACGAATCGGCTCGGCGGGGAAATCAATCGCCGGTTCAGTCCCCTGCCCCAGATAACTGGTCAAGGCGCGGCGGCGCAGGTTTTCTGTCGCTTCCTGCCACGAAAGCAGCCCTTGTGCCGCCTGCTGATGCAGGGTTGCGGCATAATTGTGCTCGCGGTTGAGCGTCATCAGCTTTCCGCTGCGCAGGAGGGCAATCCGGCTGTCACCAATGCTGATGAAGTCCAGCATTCCACCGCGGATGTTCGCCATAATCAGCGTCGAGCCCGCGCCCGAATCTGCAAAATGCGTCTGCACCATGTTCAGGATATCCGAGGTCAGGCTCGCCAGCGTCTCGCGCATGTCACCGGGCATGTGCGGGAATCGCTTCAGCGCCGTGTACACCGCTGCTTGGCTCAATTCGCCGCTGCCCTTCATGCCGCCCATGCCGTCTGCAAGCACCGCCAGCACGCCCCTTGACTGAAACCGCATTTTCTCGTCCAGCAGGGGCGACACGCCGAACGCGTCCTGCTGATAGGCGCGCTGCCCGATGTTGTGGAGATTGCCGACCTGCGCAACGACAGGGCGCTCCGGGCTGCCAAGCAGCTGCTGCGCTTGGGGGGCGTCCCCTATCGGCTGCACCGGCTTGGTCTGCCCCATCTTCGCGGGCTTCTTCTTTTTCGACCGCGCAAGCAGCGCAAGGAGCACCACGAGCACAATCACCGCCAGCGCAAGGAGCACCATCAGCCCATACTGCTGAACAAAAAAACCCAGCTGCCCCGACACGTCCACAGGTGTTTCCACACCGGGTTCAGCGCCCGACGTGGGCGCGGGCGTGTCAGACCGCTGGGTGGGTACCGCAGAGCTTGCAGGCGGCTCTGCGGTACTGGTGGTTTGTGAGGGCTGATTGGTCGTTTCGGCAAGCACCGCCTGAATCGGGAAAAGCGTAAAGAGCATCAGCATCATTGCCAGAAGGATGGAAAACAACTTTTTCGCCCTCATGCTGTGTTCCTCCCCTTACTCCTGCGTCCAGTCCCAATCGAAGGCATCGCTGCTGAAGGGAACGAACATCAGCTTCGTTTTGCCCAGCTCGATGATGTCGCCGTGCTTGAGCTGCGTGGTGGAAAGCAGGGGCATCCCATTCAGGCGGACGATGGAGCGGCCGCCCATGAATCCGCAGTAGAAGCTGCGGCTGTTCGCGTCGTAGGTGACGACCATCGGGCTGTCGCGGGAGATGGTGGCATCGCCGGCGATGTAGATGTCCATCTGCACCGAGCGGCCGAGGTAGTTGTTTTCCTTGTGGATTTCGTAGGAGCGGCCGCGATCGGGGCCCTCGATGCACACCAGCCAGCCAACGACCGGGCGCACCTCCTTGGACATATCCAGCCCGATTGTCTCGCCGCCGCCAAATCCCGTGGTCGGATTCACGGGAACGGTCGGTTCAAGCCCGTTGTCCACCGGAATCACGTTCGGCTGGGTGTGCACCTTGTCCTCGTTCGTGCCGCAGTAAGGGCAGCTATCGTAGCGTTCTGCGTCGTAGAAATGGCCGGCGCTGCACTGCTTCATAATCATATGGATTTTCCTCCTTCTATCGTGCTCCGCTTTGGTCGGCGGGGCTTGCTTTCACTGGGAATTATAGCACTTGATGATGGCGGGTTTTCCCGCTCATTTCCGCGCGCACCAATTCGGAATGCGGAATGCGAAATGCGGAATTTTGCTGCCGTACAGGGCGGATTCCAGCGCGGCGAAGTCAGCCGGACGTGCGGCGGAATCCAGCGAAAGCCCTGCCATCAGCGCATCCGCCTGTTTTCGCGGCAGCTTCGGGCACAGCGTGCGGATGGGAACAAGCGGTTCATCCTTGCCGGTTTTGGCAGCGAACAGGCGCTCCAGCGCGTCGGCGGGCTCTTTGGCGGTCAGGGCGTAGTACATCGTCGCGCACAGGGCGTACACGTCCGTCCAGCTGCCTTGTCTGCTTTGGCAGATTTGCTCCGGCGGAAGATACCCGCGTCCCCGCAGTACCGGGCAGCGCCTCAGCGGCCAGTCATCCTCCGGGCGCGCACCGCCGAAATCCAGCAGTATCGGCGGATTTTCCCCGCGCAGGAGGATGTTTCGGGGCATGATGGCGCGGTGGATGATTTTCCGCTGGTGGAGCGCCGCCAAATCGTGCAGAAACGGGCGCATCATCCGCATCAGCGCCCGCGGCGGGATTGCCCCATGCGCCTTCACCCGCTGCGCCAGCGTTTCGCCCTCGATGTACGCCATCACCACATACGCCGTGCCGTTCTGCTCGAACAAATCCAGCAGGGGCACAAGCGGCGGGCAGTTCGCCTTTGCGTGCAGAAAGCGGTATCCCCGCACGAACCGCGCGCAGTACAGGGCAAAATCCGCCGCACCTTTGGGCATGGGCTGCACGCTGCCGTCAGCCGCCCGGACAGCAAGGGCGCGCGGAAAAAACTCCTTCACGGCGACCACCCTGCCGCGCGCGGGGGCATCCAGCTGCACGGCGCGGTAGGTGATGCCGAGCGCGCCGCCGCCGAGCGTGTCGCCCAGCAGATAGCGGGCGTGCAGGACGGTTTGCGGCGGCAGAGCAAAATCAGGCTTTGCGGAAGCCATTGGTCAGCAGGCGGAAGATAACGCCGCTGCCCTGCAAAAGCTGCTGTAGGCTCTCTGCCTGCTGCGCGATGCTGCTCAACCGGCTGATGCGGTCGATTTCGCGCAGGATGCCCTCGTACTTCTGCGGCGCAAAGCGCTTGAGCAGATTCCCGGCGCGCTTGGCGGCAAGCAGGGCGCGGGTCGTCTGCGCGCTGTCGATGATGGGCGCGGGCTTCGGCGCATCCGGCTTGCTTTCGCTGAAGAGCGCCGTTTCCAGCGCCATAAACGATGACGGACGCTCGCCGAAATTCATCGCAAGCCCCGCCATCAGCGCATCCGCCCACTGGCTTTTCAGCCTCGGGCACAGCTTCTGGATGGGCACAAGCGGGTCGTGCCCCTTCGCCTTGATGGCGTACTTGCGCTCCAGCGCGTCGGCGGGTTCTTGGGCGGTCAGGGCGAAGTACATCGTCGCGCACAGACCATAGACGTCCGTCCAGTTGCCTTGCAGACTGTTCTCCTCGTACTGCTCCGGCGGCGCGTAGCCTTTGCTGATGAGGATGGTCTTGCGCAAATCGGGGTCGTTGGGGCGCGCGCTGCCGAAATCCAGCAAAATCGGGGTATCGCCGCCCTTGAGGATGATGTTGGCGGGCTTTATATCCCGGTGGATGATTTTCTTCTCGTGTAGCATCCGCAGATTCTCGATGAACGGCTTCATCATCCGCATCAGCTCCTCCGGCGGGATTGCACCCTGTTCGCGCACCCGATGCGCCAGCGTTTCGCCCTCGACGTACGCCATCACCAGATACGCGGTATTGTTTTCCTCGAACAAATCCAGCACCTGCACCACCGACGGGCAGCGCGAGGCTTCCAGCAGCATGTTGTATTCCGTCACGAACTTATCGCGCCAGTTGGTGAACAGCTTGGCATCATTGCGCTGCGGGACGACCCTGCCGTCATCGCTTCGGGCGGCAATGCTGTGCGGAAAGTACTCCTTCACCGCCACCATTTCGCCGCGCACGGGATCGACGCTCTCCAGCTTCAAGGCGCGGTAGGTCGTGCCGAATCCCCCGCCGCCCAGCGCCGCGCCAAGCAGATACTGCCCATGCAGGATGGTCTGCGGCGGCAGCGCATCGCGAATCCGCTGTGCATTCTCCGTTTTCGCCCCGCACACCGGGCAGACGGCTTCCTCCGTCGGCATCATGCAGCGCGTGCAGGCATAGGGCATCGTCATGTGGCATCCCCTCCCAGAGCGTCATTCTCTTCCGTCTCCCGCAGGACAGCCTGCAGGCGCTCATTGCCGTTCAGCTCGCCGTGGTCGTACATGCAGTAGAGCATCAGCCAGTCAAACACGTTACGCGGGTCAAGCTGGCTGTATCCGCAGTCATCCAGCATTTGGTTCACGCGGCGGTAGCGGTCGTCAAACAGCACGCGCGCATCGTCGCTGACGGCGGCGTCGTTCACATACAGGCTGTTTTCCGCTCCGTCGGTAATCAGAAACAGCAGAATCAGCACTTTTCGCGGCACATCCTGCCGCCGGTTGGCAATCTGCGAGAGCGTTTTTTCGTCCGGCCAGTGGGCGCGCAGGGTTTTGCCAAGCACGCTGCTGCTGCCCGCGGGGGGCTTTAAGTACATCTGCACAATTTCGCGCACGCTGTATGCGCGCTCCGGCAGGTGGGGGAAGCTGTCCGGCGGCTTGGTGAGCACCTCCATGTACTCCTGAAAATACTCGTAGGCGGTGTTGTGCAGCTCCCCCAGATTCATCCGCTGCTGCCTGATGAAATCCACAAATTCATCTTCCCCGCGGATTTTGGTGAACTCGTTCTCCAGCACCTCGGTTTTGCCCTGTCCGCCGATGGCGATATGGCGGATGCGCTCGATGAGGTGGCACGCCTCGTTGTAGTTGAGGCGGCTGCGCAGCGCGTAGAGGTACGCCAACTCGATAGGATTGCGCTGATGCAGGCAGCCGCCGCCCGCGCACGCCAGAAAATTCTGCGCCTGCTCGTCGCTCATGTCCAGCGCGAACACGATGCGCACCAGCTGACCGCGGTTTTCCGGCGCGGTTTTGCCCGTGAACCAGATGGACACTTTGCGGCGGATTGACGCGGCGTTCGGCTCGCCAATCATGCCCTGCAGGCGGGTGCATAGCTTCTCCCGCAGCGCCGAAGCATCGGTGATGCCGGAATATTCCGCGAGGATTTCCGGGAACGTCGGCACGCGGATGCCCTTTTCCAGATACGCGCGGGCAAATTCCGCGTTGCGCGACAGGCGGATAATCCGCTCCACTTCGCTTTCCGCCAGGATCATCGGTGCGGACATAGCCATTCTCCCTTCCTATTATATAGTCGCTTTAGTAAGCAGTGTTCTGCCAATCCTGTCCGTACACGGTGATCGCCGTGCCGTCAAACATCGAGAAGTCGCTGATGGCGTTGCCGTCGAGGGCGATTTCCTTCAGCTGCGGCAGCGTCGATAAATCCAGTTCATCCAGCGTGCGCAGGAAGTTCCGCTCCAGATTGATTTCGGTCGTCAGCGGATGTCCGTTGAGGGCAGTCAGCTTAGCGGAGGTCAAGCCGCAGTTCTGCAGGTTAATGCAAATCAAGCCGCTCATGCTGCTGATTGCTTCCACGTTATCCACCTTCGCGCCCAGAACATGCAGGTACTTCAAGCCCGTCAGCCCGGACAGCGGGGCTAAATCCAGCGCGATGCGATGGCTGTTCCAGTCGTCGCCGATGCGCAGGTGATCCAGATTCTCCATGCCGCCGACGGGGGTCAAATCCACCGCCAAACCCGCCATGTCCAGATTCACCAGTGTCTCCCGCATTCCTTGCGCCAGCGGCTCAATGCTCGTGATGGCGGGATTCCAGCTGATATTCAGCGAATGGATGCGCGTCAGGTCGCTTAGCGGGGACAAATCGCGGATAGCGTTGCGCTGCACCAGCAAGACGTTCAGTGTCGCCAGCCGCTCCATGCCAGCCAGGGACGTAATGGCGTTATCCCCCAGATTCAGCCCGTACAGCTCGTTATAGCGTTCGCCGTCATCCACGTTGATGGCAGTGATGTACGGCATATCCGCGTCCGTCAAGCCGCAGTTAGACAAAATCAGCCAGTGAATCGGCAGCTTCGGCAGCACCCAAGTGCCTTCCGCCTGCTGGTTGCGCAGCTGGAAGTAGTGCAGGTGGCGGAAATACTGCAATTCGCTCAGGTCAAACGAATCGGGATTCATGGTCGGCAGGTCAGCGTCTGTCGGGTTGGGCATCAAAAACAGCGGATCACTCCAGTTGTCGCTGTATTTGTCGATATACTTGTCCCAGTTGTTAGCTTCCCGCTCGCGGCGCTGCCAATCATCGTGATTCTTCTGCTCTTCGTAGAACACCCACTCGATTTCGCCGTCGCGCACGGTCACGCCGATTACGTTATCCAGCATTTTCTGCGTGATGAACGCCTTGGGCGGCAGATTCAGCGCCTCCCGCAGCGACGTACCAAGCCATCCCATCAGCATATCCGGGCTGTGCTGGTCGGTAATCCACGTTTCCGTCGCGGTGCACTGTTCCATCTGCGAGAAGTCGGTGATGAAATTGGCGTGCAGGCTGATATATTCCAGCTTCTGCAAGCGCTCAAGGTGGAGTTCCTCCAGGCTGGTGATGCGGTTGCCGCCAAAGTCGATGTACGCAAGGGTTTCGGGCAGGGTCGCCTCGCCAATCATCATGCTCGTCAGGTTGCTCGTGGCAATCAGCAGATAGCGCAGATTGGGCAGGCGGCTCACGAAATTGATGTCCTGCACGCCGACATGGCCAACGTCCAGCCACACGAGGTTTTGCGCGTTCGCCAGCGGAGACAAATCCAGCACAAGCGATTTGTCGGTGCTTTCGTCGCCGTTGATGGTGATTTCCTCCAGCTGCGGCATTTCGCCCAGCAGGTCGTATCCGTCCGTGACAATCGGGCAATTCCATTGCCGGATGCACTTTGCCAGCCGCGTGCCGCGCAGTTCGTTAATGGACACAATGGCGGTATTTTCGGTCATCAGTTGCCGGATAGTCAGGTTCGCCAGCGGGATCAGCGTCGTTACGCCGGTGTTGCTGATCATCAGGCGCTCCAGCTTCGTCAGGCTTGCCAGCGCCGCAACGCTCGTGATGCTGCTGTTGCTGATGTTCAGGGTTGTCAGCAGCGGCGCGTGCTGCGCGATGGTCAGCAGGTCGCTTTCCGTCAAGCCGCAGTGGTCGAGCACGAGCGTCGTCAGCTTCGGCAGACGGGAGAGTGCCTCAAGGTTGACCGCCCGTTCGTCCCAAACTGCCAGATACTGCAAATTCGGGAAGCAGGCGAAGTCCGACAGGTTAATTTCCGTAGTCAGCGCTTCGCCGCAGACATCGGGGGTTTGCGGATCATCGCGCCGCCACGGGTTCATGTAGAAGGAATCGCTCTCTTCCAATTCGCCCTCGTCCGTCAGGAAGGTGAAGTCGATATTGCCCTCCAGCAGCCGCACACCGCCGATTCGCGCCAGCGCATCCGCCGGGATGGCCTCATCCGCCGCAATCGCGCAGCCGTTGGCATTCAGGAAATCGCGCAGCGCCGTTTCCACGGCGGACGGCACGGGCGTGGCTGCTTCCGTCGGACGCTCGGTCGGGGCTTCCGTCTGGGTAATTACTACCGGCACGGATTGACCGCCGCGTCCAAGCAGCACGCCTACGCCCACCATAATCAGCACCAGCAGCGCCGCAATGCCAATCATCAGCCGCTTTTGATGCGGACTCGGCGCGGAGGCACTCTCGCCGTACAAGCCGTCAAAGAACTCCTCCATCGTCTGATAGCGGCTCTTCACCTGCACCGCCATGCCCTTGAGCAGCGCCGCTTCCTGCGCGTGGGAAATGTCCTTCACGCCCAGCGCGGAGGGCGGCACAAGCGGGTCATTATCCAGCCGGTCGGTGGCGGGCGGCGGCGTAACCCCGGTAATCAGCTTGTAAATTGTCGCCGCCATCGAGTAAACATCGGAGTACGGGCCGTCCTCGCCGGTGCTGGAATACATTTCCACAGGCGAATAGCCCGCGCGAATCATCAGCACGCGCGTTTTCTTCTCGCGGTCGCTCTCCATCGCCGAGCCGAAGTCAATCAGCTTTACTTTGCCATCCTTGGTAAGCATCAGGTTTTCCGGGCTGATGTCGCGGTGCCACGTTGACGCGCGGTGCAGCTCCTCCAAGGTCAAAATCGGCGTGCGGAGGAGTTTCAGCGTTTCGGTGAAGGTCAGCTTGCCGCCGTGCAGTTCCGCGTACGCGCCCAGATTGATGCCGGAGATGTACTCCATGATGATATACGCCGTTCCGTTTTCCAAAAAGCAGTTTTTGACGGACACAACGCCGACGTTGTTGTCGAATTTCGCGACCTTCTGCGCCTCGCGGAAGAAGCTGCTGCGCCCCTGCAGGAAGGATTCTTCATCCTTCCCCGCGAACACGCTGACCGTGTGCTGTCCCTGATCGCGAATGACGACGCCGGAGGGAAAATATTCCTTAATCGCAACCGGAATATGCAGGAACATATCCCAGCCGATGTAAGTGATGCCGAAGCCGCCCTCGCCCAGCGCACACCCCACCAGATACTGCCCCTTGAGGATGGTGTGGGGCTGAAGATGATGCTTCTCCGGCACAAAGTCCTTCTCGCTGAATCCGCACGCCGGGCAAGTCTCCTGCTGCGAATCCTTCTGGCCCATGCACCGCATACACCGATTCTGATCGTCCATGATACCGCTCCCCCTTGTCCGCCTCTGTTTTGAAGTACCTTGATTATAACACAGGCGCTATGCTTCGTTTTCCAAACCTTTCTCATGTGACCGATTGATTTTGCTGATTTTCCGCGCCTTTTGCGGCTGTTCCACGGCGGCGGGAGCAGCGTGTGTTTCGCCGTGCTGAGGAGCGTGCAGGGATTAGTTGTCGCTAACTGCCGGTCAGGCGGAGGCACGCGCGGGCAGGCAAAAATCCGCCGATTTCGGAAAATTTCGTTCGCCGTCCGGCTTGTGCTTACGCGGTGCGGGTGGTATCATCAAGGTTAGCATCTTCTAACCACCAGATGAAGGGGGATTTCCTATGAATTTGATGCGATTTCAGCGGGACTGCCCGCGAGAGAGAGACGGGGCGACACAAAACATGCTGCCGCGCTGAATGACGGCGCTGTGCGTTTGGATGCCGGAAAACGCGGTCAGGACTCGTCAGCATATCCTTCCACATACCCCGTCGCCACGCCCTCATACGCGTTCGTCGCCGGATCGAAGGATTTGCGCGCCTGCACCGTCAGGCAAGTGCCCGTGAATCGCAGCAGCATGTCCACGCCGCAGGGGGCATCGTCGATGATTTGGCAGCGGACGCGCAGCAGATTCCCGTTTTCATCCGCCGACACCCAGCCGCCGGAGGATAGCATCGTGCGCCCCGGCCATCCGGGAAATTCACTTACGCGGTTCTCCCCCAGACCGAATTGCAGCGGATGCCGCCCGCGCGCGTTCTCCCAAATCAGCGTGTTTCCCCGCAGTTCCACGCGCCCCAGCCCCAGCGGGTTCGGCGCGGCGAAATGGTACACAGGCGACGCGTCCAGCGCGCACGCGGGATTGTTCCCCAGCGGCTGCATTTCGGGCGACAGGCGCACAGGCGACATCTCCTCCATGCCGCAGTAGGGGTAGATTTCGTCGAAGAAGGCGTTGTAGATGCGCTGCACGCCGATGGGGTCAAGGCGCGTGTCGGCAATCGTGCACAGGCAGACATCCTTCTCCGGGCACACCACGGCAAGCTGCCCGCCCAAGCCGTACATCGCCCAGCCCGCGCGCGTCATCCACACCTGCCAGCCGTAGCCATAGCGCTCTTCCTCGTTCGCGCACAGGCAATTGTCGATGTGCTTTTTCGTCATCTCCCGGCAGAACCATTCCGGCAGGATTCCGCGCCCGCCGTCCATCAACAGCCGCGTCACCTTGTGCAAATCGCGCAGGGACATGCACAGCCCTGTGCCGCCCTGACAGGTGCCCGCGGGGTCGCACAGCCAATGCTTCTCGTCATCTGCGCCAAGAGGCGTGAACACACGCGCGGTCAGGTAGTCCATCACCTGCTGCCCGGTCAGCCGCGCCACCAGCGCCGCCAGCACCTGCGAGCAGCCCGTATCGTAGTGGAACACCGTGCCCGGTTCGTGGGTGGGTTCGGCGGTGAAGAACGGCTTCGTCCAGTCGTCGTCGGTTTCGCGGTAGACGGTGGCGCGGTAGCACGTCGCCATCCGCAGCATATCGCGGATTTTCAGGCGCATCAGGCGCGCATCCGGCTTTTCGGGCAGGAAGTCGCGGAAGTAGTCGGCAATGCGGTCATCCAGCGAAATTTTCCCTTCGTCCAGCAGGAGGCCGATGGCAAGCGCCGTCATGGATTTGGACACCGAGTACATCCGGTGTGCCTTCCCCTCCTCAAACGGCGGATAGTACGCCGTCGCCTTCACTTCGCCCCGCACGTCAAGGATGAAGCCGTGCATACACACACTTTCGCGCTTCAGGCGGCTCACAAAATTCTCCACGCGGGTTGCCAAGCGCTGGTCAAGCATGGGGTTCACTCCCTTCGTAGGCACAGGCTGCCTGAATGTACGCGCCTGTCCCCTTGATGTCGTAGCTGCCTACGGTTTCCGAAATATAGTAGTCGTACGACCCGTCGCGGTACGCGTCCGTTTTTCCGCCCAGCCCCGCGCCGTAGCACGTTTTCGCCAGAAACAGCGTACCATCCCGCATCTGCCCGACGAAATGCCGCTGAATCGCCCGGAAGCTCTCCTGCGCCGCCGCCAGCATCCAGTCAGGCAGCTGATGATTCGCCGCCGCCTTCAAAATCGCCGCCGTCATCAGGCACGAGCCTGAGGATTCGAGGTAGTTTCCCTCGCGGCCGGGGCAGTCCAGCACTTGCAGCCACGCGCCATCCACGCGGATTTCCAGCATCCGCGCGCTGATTTTCTCCATCAGCGCCCGCAGCGGCTCGAAGCACTCGTGATTTTCCGGCAGCAGCGCCAGCACATCCGCCAGCCCCAGCATATACCAGCCGACAGCGCGCCCCCACGCGTGCGCCGAGCGCCCCGTCTCCGGGTTTGACCACTGCTGCGCGCGGGATTCGTCCCACCCGTGGTGATTCAGCCGCGTTTTCGGCTCATAGGTGTGTTCATACGCCAATTGCAGCTGCTTCGCCGCGTCGCGGATACCCGCATCGCGGATGCCCGCATCGTCCTCCGCCATCAGGCAGTATTCCACATAGAACGGCGCGGACATGTGCAGCCCATCCAGCCACATTTGGTATGGGTAGCACTTTTTGTGCCAGAATCCCCCGTCGGATGTGCGCGGCTGACGGCGCAGCTGGTCGCGCAGCACGTCTGCCGCCCGCAGGTACTTTTCATCCCCCGTCGCCTTGTAGAGATACAGCAGCTGCCGCCCGTTGCAGATGTAGTCCAGATTGAACTCATCCAGCGTGTAGTCGCGAATCGCGCCGCTTTCATCCGTCACGAACGTGTCCATCGCGTCCTTGATGTAATCGAAATACTTCTTTTCGCCCGTCATGGCGTACAGCGCCTCCATGCCGCGCCACGCCACGCCGTAGTCATAGCTCCAGCGGCTGGTCAGCAGGCCGTAACGCTTCATCAGGCAATCCGCCATTTTCGCGGCGGATTTCGGCAGAAACTCCTTCATTGCGCTTCCTCCAACAATGTCTGTGCAATCCGCACGGCGCGTCGTTTTTTCCTTCATTATCATACCATGAACACAGCGATAGATAAAGAGCTTTCCGGCAAATTTCCGCCAACGCCGTTGCCCGTTCCTGTCCTTTGTGCGGTGTTCCCTTAATTTATGCTGTTTTCTTTGTAGATTCCGCAAAAAGTGCAGCAAAACGCTGCCGTTGTGCTATGATGCGAATCGAAGGCGATGTGGTTGAAAAATCGCCAAATAAGAATGGAGGAATTCCCATGAAGAAGCTGTTTTCCATCGCTCTGGCTCTGTGCCTGCTCCTGTCCGTCGCGCTGGCGGACGTCACCCTGACCAAGGTCTACAAGACTGAAGACCTCGTGTCCAACACCTTCCACAACGGCTTTGTGACCGCTATCGGCATGACCGGCGAGAACACCGTCGTTCTCAAGGATGACGGCACCTACGAGTACACCAAGCGCCTGATGCAGACCGCCGAAGACGGCACCGTGACGGCGGACATCGTTTACACCTTCACCGGCACCTACACGAAGGATGGCGACACGGTCGTTCTGATGTTCCCGACGGCGGGCACCGCGTCTGAAAACTGGGGCTCCCTGGCAGGCTCCTACTTCCAGAACACGGAAAGCGCTGCTTTCGCGGACAGCGACTACGCGGCGGGCGTTGTGCAGTGCAAGGAAGCGGAAAGCCATCTGATCGCCGACCTGTTTGAAGGCCCGTACCTGCTGGACAACCTGACCACCTCCGACGCGGCGTTTGACGCGGAAGAATGCACCGTGACCATCACCGTCAGCGGCGACACCTTTGACTATGTGATCACCAATTCCGACGACGACTAATGCTTATCCCCAAAGTGTTAGTAAGTCCGGAAAATCCTCGCGGGGAGGGCGATACGCCTTCCCCATTTTCTTTCGCATGATACTAATTCTCATCTAAACCATGTCATTCGCACAGCATCTTTTTCGCCCCGGCTTTGCTTCGTTCCGCTCGCGCGTACTTCCAGTACGCCTCGCTTCACTCAGCTTTGCCGGAACGAAAAATCTGCTATGCTCGATGCCATGTTTTAGAATCGAATTAGTATGATCAACCGCATGAAAAGGAGAAAATCATGAGTGCTGCGAAGAAGGGTATGAAAAAAAGTACCTATTTAATTATCTGGACGCTGGTGATCGCGCTGCTGTGCAGTGCCGTCGGCGTCGTCAACTACGAAGCGCTGTATTGGGACTCCGCCCTGACGCTGTACTTCGGTGAAGTCGGCGTGAAGAACGTTTCCACCGTGACGTTTGACACGGACGACCATGCGCAGGTGGCAAACCTGATTGTCGCCGAAGGCGCGGTGCTGCTGAAGAACGAAAAGAACGCACTGCCCATGAAGGGCGGCAAAATCAGTCTCTTTGGCATCGACAACAAGAGCGGCGTTTTGCAGAAGGTGCTGGAGGACGAAGGCTTCACGGTCAACCCCACGCTGGCTGCCTTCTATGCCGCGTCCAGCCATTCTTCCGGCGCGGGCAGCCTGTCGGCAGGCAACGGCTCCGAAACCGGCGGCTGGGTGATTGACGAAGTGCCGCAGAGCGAATATACGGCGGATGTCAAGGCGTCCTACAAGGATTACAACGATGCTGCCGTCGTCGTGCTGATGCGCACGGGCGCGGAAGGCAACGACCTGCCGTATGACATGTCCCGCTACGGCGGCTCGGCGGATGAAAACTATCTGGAGCTGAACAAGGACGAAAAGGAACTGCTTGCCGAGGTGCATAAAGCCTTCGACAAGGTGATTGTGCTCATCAGCTCCGCCAACGCCATGCAGATGGACTTTGTGGACAAGGCGGAATACGGCATTGACGCGGTGCTGTGGTATGCCCGTCCGGCGGGCGGCATCGGTTCGATTGCCAAGATTTTGTCCGGCGCCATCAACCCCTCCGGCCGTCTGGTGGACACCTATGTGCACGACAACATGTCCTCCGCCGCCATGCAGAACTTCGGCGACTACCGCTATGTGAACGAGGATGGCACCCTCTCCGGCTATTCCTATGTGAACTACGCCGAAGGCATCTATGTCGGCTACAAGTACTATGAAACCCGTTATGAGGATGCTGTGCTCAAGCAGGGAAACGCGGGCGACTACGATTACGCCGCCACCGTCGCCTATCCCTTCGGCTATGGTCTGAGCTACACTGATTTTGAATGGTCTGACCTGAAGGTGGACTGGGACGGCGACCTCTGCACCGCGTCGGTCACGGTGAAGAACACCGGCTTCACCTCCGGCAAGGATGTTGTGGAATTCTACGTCCAGTCGCCCTACATCCCCGGCGGCGTGGAAAAGGCGGCTGTGTCGCTGGCGCAGTACGTCAAGACAGCTGAGCTTGCCCCCGGCGAGTCGCAGCGCGTGTCCGTCACCTTCTCCAAGCAGGATATTGCCAGCTACGACGCAAAGGACGCCAAGACCTATGTGATTGACGCGGGCGACTGGTATGTGACCGCTGCCCACGATGCGCACGAAGCCGTGAACAACGTGCTTGCCGCAAAGGGCAAGACCACGGCGGACGGCATGACCGCAAACGGCAACACGGCGATGGCAGCCAAGTACACCGTTTCCGAGCGGGAACTGCTGAACAAGGACGCTGTTTCCGGCGCGGAAGTGACCAACCAGCTTGATGATATCGTCTATGCGGACGACACGGTGTATCTCTCCCGCTCCGACTGGTCTGTGATGGACAATAACGGGCTGGAATACGCCACCGGTGTTGCGAAGGGCGTATCCAACGTCGGCAACATCTCCGGCGACGCACCGACCTATGTGATTTCCGACGACCTGCGGGCGAAATTCGAGCTGAAGGGCTTTGCGGCTTCTCTGAACCCGACAGACCCGACGGATGCTGCCCTGTATCCCGGCAAGGAAGCCTACACCTACGGCGCGAAGAACAATTTGAAGCTGATCGACATGGTGGGGCTGGATTACAACGACCCGAAGTGGGATCTGCTGCTGGACGAACTCAAGCTCTCCGAGATGCACCAGCTGTTCAACAAGTCCGGCTGGGGCTCTCTGGCGGTGGAATCCGTTGGCAAGCCCAAGACGTATGAGTATGACGCGCCGCACGGCATTGCGAACTTCCTGACGGACGCGGTCATCTACACCTATCCCTGCGCGACGATGACGGCGGCGACGTGGAGCCAAGAGGTTCAGCGCATCTACGGCAACGCCATCGGCGAAGACGCGATTGCGTCCAACACCGAGGGCTGGTACGCGCCCGGCATCAACATTCACCGCACCCCCTTCGGCGCACGCAACTACGAATACTACTCCGAGGACGCTGTGCTGACCGGTCTTTGCTCCGCGGCGGTCTGCGCGGGCGTTGAAGCGCACGGTATGCACGCCTACATCAAGCACTTTGTCATGAACGACGCCGACACCAACCGCGCCGCCAACGGCTGTGTGGCTGTGTGGGGCACGGAACAGGCTGCCCGTGAAATCTACCTCAAGCCCTTCCAGTATTCCATCCAGAAGGGCGGCGCACAGGGCATCATGCTGACCATGTGCCGCGTCGGCTGGCAGTTCACCTTCGGCTCCTATCCGCTGATGAGCGCCATCTGCCGCAACGAATGGGGCTGGCACGGCTGCTACATCACCGACTACACCACCACCATGAAGGGCGCTGGCTCTGACCAGTATCTGGCGGCGGGCGGCACGCTCGTGCACGCAACCGCGGAACAGTCGCTCAGCGACGTCAAATCCGGCTGGTGCCGCAAGCTGCTCCGCGAAGCCGTGCATCAGATTCTCTACAACACGGCAAACTCGCTGGCGGTTGACCCCGCCTATGCGGCAATGCTGAATCAGGACAAGGACAGCGCGGAAGAAACGGCTGCCCCGGCGGTTGAGGAGCAAAAGGGCTTCCTGTACGGCATGGCGTGGTACAAGGTTGTGCTGTACGGCTTTGACATTCTGATAGCGCTCGTGCTGGTGTTCATGGCAATTCGCGTATACAGCAAAGTGCCGATGACCGAGGAGCAGTTCCAGAACCGTAAGCGGATGAGCAAGAAGGGCAAGCGCATCATGTGGATTGTGATTGCCGTCGCCGTCATCGCGATTGCAGTTGTCTTCTACCTCTGGGCTTGGCCGCTGCTTGTCAAGGCGTTCAAGATTTAAGGTTCGAGGGGAGCAAACAAGGGCTTAGGCGAAGCACAAAAAAGCTGCACGCGGAAGGAGCATGAAAGCGCGACCAACTCAATCGCGAAAAGGGGTCAAGGGGCAATTGCCCCTTGCAGGGTCAAGGGACAGCGTCCCTTGTGGGGTTTGGGGCAACGCCCCAACTGTTCCACGGGCGACCAGTATGCCAAACGCGCTCAACAAAGGTGCAGGCAGCGAAGCGTCCCTGCCAGTAACTTTGCGCGTCCGCAGACGCGCCCCCAAGCTGCTCTTCCCCCAAGATTCCGTGAAGCACCTGTTTTAATCCCGTTTTCCGGGGCTTCGGAGTGTTCCGGAGCCCCATTTTGTACAAGAAAGCGTTGCAAGGAGGACATTATGCTGTCTGGGAAGAAAATCTTGTCGGCGGTGCTCTCTGCCGCCCTGCTGCTGCCCGCCGCCTCGGCGCTGGCGGAGGACGACGCGTTTGCGGCGGAAATTGAGCGCCGCTATACCGCGCCCAGCATCGACAACCGCAGCGAAGTGCGCTGGTGGATGGCGGAAGCGGGCCATACGGACGAGACCATCCGCGCGGAAATTCAGGCGATGTACGACGGCGGCTTCCGCGGCGTGGAGCTGTGCGCGCAGGGCGAAGACGAAATCAGCGAAACGGACTACGGCTACGGCTCTGCGCAGTGGGATCACGACTTGAAGCTGGCAATGAACACGGCGCTGGACTTGGGAATGACCGTCTCCCTCACCTCCGGCACAAACTGGGCAACTGCCAACGTCCCCGGTCTTGACCCGCACAGTCAGGGCGCAAGCCAGATTGTCGTGGACATTGTGGAATACATCAAGGCAGGGGCGAGCCGAAGCGGGGCAATCCCCCTGCAGAAAAAAGTCGGCAGCAAGGTCTACCCCATTGCGCCGACGGCAAAGCTGATTGGCGTTTTTGCCGTGCCGCAGACGAGCGGCAACAAGGCAAAGCCCATCGTGACGGACGGAACGGGCATCATCGAGCTGACCGACAAGCTGGTCTGGGAAGCGGACGGCACGATTACGCTGGACTGGACGCCGGAAAACGCCGAATCGAAGTACCGCCTGTTCTACTACTGGCAGCAGGGCGCAATGCAGGAATCCCACCCCGCCGCTGAAACCGCGTACTGCATCAACTACTTTGATGAAGCAGGTGTCAAGGCGCTGAAGGAATACTGGCTATCGCACATTCTGGATGACGAAGCGCTGAATGCCAAGATTCAGGCGGGCGACGTGCAGCTGTTCATGGATTCGCTGGAAATCAGCACCGAATACGGCTGCGCGTTCTGGTGCGACGACATGGCGGAAGAATTTCTGGCGCGCAAGGGCTATGACATTCGTCCGTACCTGTACCTGACCATCGGTCTGCCGGAATTGTTCTACTGGGATGCCGTGGACTACGGCAGCTATGATTTAGCGGACAAAACCATGCGCGAAAAGGTGCTCAACGACCTCTTTGACGTGCAGACGCAGCTCTACCGCGAACGGATGCTGGAGCCGCTGCGCGCGTGGCTGCACGAATACGGCATCAAGACCCGCGCGCAAATCAGCTATGGGCAGCGGCTGGAAATCTCCGAGCCGATTATGAGCGTGGATTACCCGGAGGCGGAAATCCTCAACCAGAACAATCAGGTGGATATGTACCGCCTGTGGACGGGCGGCGCGAAGCTGCAGAACAAGGTGCTCTCCTCCGAAACGGGCGCTTACGGCGGCTATGCCTATACCGAGCAGGATCACCTGATGGAGGCGTACAACCTCTTTGCGGCGGGCTTCAATCGCATTGTGTGGCACATCTGGTCTGCGCAGTACGGGCCGGGAACGGATAATCGCTGGCCGCATTATACCGCCAGCGGCGCGGTGTATGCCAGCTTCTACGCCTTCGGGCCGCATGAGCCGTCCAGCGTGGATTATCCGTCGTTCAACGACCATCTGGGGCGCATCTGCCAGCTGCTCCGCGAGGGCGTTTCCCGCACGGATGTCGGCATGGTTTACATGAACTATCAGCAGCCCATGCCAACCAGCGGCAACCACGGCGGCGAGAACTGGCTGCTTAACCATACAACCGGCTTTTTCCCGTCCACGACCTTGCAGGATAACGGCTATACCTACGACTACTTCAGCCCGGATTTCCTGACGGCGGACGGCGTGTACTATAATGCCGAAACCGGCACGCTGGAGCAGGCGGGGTATCAGGCGATTGTGCTGTGGCAGAAGCAGCTGGCGCTGGACGGCGCGAAAGCCCTGCTTGAAATGGCAAAACAGGGCATGAAGGTGGTTGTGGTGGATGGCGCCGCCGTTCAGACGCCGTACAATGATGACGGCGAGGCTGCGCTGGCGGATGTGATGGCGGGAATGAAGGCGCTGCCCAACGTCTATTCCGCAAAGGACGCGGACGACGCTGCCCGCGTGCTGCAAAGCGCCGGGGTGAAGCCTTACGCGGGCTTTACCGAGCCGAACCGCCAGCTGCTGACGCAGACGCGCCGAGACGGCGACACCGAGTACCTGTATGTGTACAACTACTGCGACGGCAGCTATGTTTCCGTGTGGTCGCAAGGGGAAAAGCAGGATACGCACGGCGATACCATCACGACGGAGATGGTGGTGGACGGCACTTGGATTCCGTATCAGCTGGATGCGTGGACGGGCGAAACGAAGCGACTGGGCGTCTATCGCCATGAAAACGGCAGCACAATTTTCCCGCTGACGCTGGATTACGGCAACGTGGCGCTGTTTGTGTTCCGTGCGTGCGAGGCGGACAGCGAGCTTCACGCGGTCGAAACGAACGCGGCGGATGTTTGCAGCGATGGCAGCAGCCTGTCCGCCAAGGTCACAGCGTCCGGCGAATATCAGGCGCAGCTCAGCAGCGGCGAAACGCGGCAATTCGCGGCGCAGGTGCCGGATGCGTTTGAAATCACCGACTGGGATGTTACCGTCATGAAGCACACGGCGTCGGGGCAGGTGAACGAGCGCACGGAAACGCTCTTCGGGCAGACCATCACCGAAACGCAGGTAGCGACGGACATTACGCCCGTCACGCTCCATCTGGATGCCCTGAAAACATGGAATGAAATTCCGGAACTGGGCGAGCGCACGGTCGGTCAGGCGACGTACAAGGCGGTTTTCCAGTGGGATGGCACGGCGGACGGCGCGTATATCGACTTGGGCCCGATGAGCGAAAGTATGCAGGTTTTCATCAACGGCGAAAAAACGGGCGACCTGAGCATGACGAATGCCGTCATGGACATCACGCCGTGGCTGAAAAACGGCGAAAACACCATTGCGCTGCTGTATTCATCGAGCTTGGCGAATGCAGGCGGCGGCGCGGGCGGCGGCGACTGGTACGGCTACCGCTACGGCTTGCAGGCATACGGCCCTGCGCAGGCGGTTGTTCACCCCTACTGCCTGATTCCGCTGGACTGATGCCTTCTCCCCTGCCTTTTGTCCTGTACCGCGGGGCAAAAGGCAGGGTTGCGGCGGGCTGGATGCGTATGCTATAATGGCACCGAAATGAAGGAGGGAAAATGAGCTGTGATTGTATTCCTCGCGCAGTGCCTGGGAGAAAGTTATTATTACCAAATGTACCTTTCCGTTGTAGCCTTTCTGGAAATGCTGTCCGGTGTTGCTGTTTTCATTTTCCCGCTGAAGCACAAGCCGCAGTATGTCGTTCGCGCGGCAGCGGGGCTTGCCCTGATGGCGGCGATTATGATCATCCGAGCCATCCTCCGCACGCATTTTCAGGCAATGCTCTGGTCACGCTTTCTGGGTGCTCTGATGGAATACTTGTCCGTGCTGCCCCTGCTATTCCTTGCGCATGAAGGCACATGGTGTGAGCGGCTGAAAACGTGGTGCGCCGGATGTGCCGCCGTCCAGATTGCCGGCAGCCTGTACGCACTCGTGCTGTCCTTTACGGGCGCGGACGATACGCAGACGATGAACCTGTTTCCGCAAATTACCAATGCGGATGTGACACTTCTCATCTGGTTTGTGTTCCACCTGGCCGTCTGCTATCTGCTTCGGCTGCTGTTCATCCATCCGTCTGTGCAGTACCATGAAGATCGGAAATCGCAAATTCAGACGACGTGGCTGTGCATCCTGTTCTTGTTAGCCAGTGTGCTGATTAACGCGGTGATGAGCGAATACCGCGCCGATTCACGGCCGCTCTATGAGATGCTGCGCTGCTGCCTGGTGTTCATGTGCATTTCTGTTTTGGCGCTGCACCACGACATCGTGCTTTTTTCGCAGCATCGGGCGGAAATCGAGGTGATGGATCAGGTGCTGGCGGAGAATCGGCGGCAGTACGAGACGATGAAGGCCAACATCGACCTTGTCAACCTGCGCTGCCACGACCTGCGCCATCAGCTGGACAAGCTGCAAAGCCGCCTGACCGAATCCGAAATTTCCGCCCTGCGGGAAGCAATCGACCTCTACGACAGCAATGTGAAAACGGGCAACGAGGTGCTGGATGTTGTGCTGTACAGCACGATGCTCAAGTGCATGGACAACGGCATCGCCTTCACCAGCATGGCGGATGGCGAGTGCCTGTCATTCATGCGGACGCGCCACATTTACGCGCTGTTCAGCAATGCGCTGGATAACGCGGTGGAAGCGGTGATGCGCGTCAGCAACCCTGAAAAGCGGGTCATCAGCCTGCATGTCCGGCGGCTGAGCGGCGCGGTGGAAATTGCCGTGATGAACTACTACGAGGGCGAAATCAAGTTCAAGAATGACTTGCCGCAGACGAGAAAGACCGACGGACGGCGCCACGGCTTTGGCACATCCAGTATGCAGTACATTGTCAGCCAATACGGCGGCACGATGAAAATCTCCGCCAAGGACAGCGTTTACCTGCTGGAAATCCGGCTGAACATCCCGGAAAAGGCGGAAAAAACGAAGACTCATTAAAAAAAGCAGGCGATTTGCCTGCCTTTTTTGGTTCTTCACGGACTCTTGGGGGAAGAGCAGCTTGGGGGCGCGTCTGCGGACGCGCAAAGCTACTGGCAGGGACGCTTCGCTGCCTGCACCTTTGTTGAGCGCGTTTGGCATACTGGTCGCCCGTGGAACTGTTGGGGCGTTGCCCCAAACCCCACAAGGGACGCTGTCCCTTGACCCTGCAAGGGGCAATTGCCCCTTGACCCCTTTTCGCGATTGAGTTGGTCGCGCTTTCATGCTCCTTCCGCGTGCAGCTTTTTGGGGCTTCGCCTAAGCCCTTGTTTGCTTCCCCTACTTTCCGTGAAGAGCCCTTTTTTTAATGCGCTGCTAAATACTCGTTGTAGGTCTGCTGAACCTGCTTCTTGCGCGGCTGGGAGATTTTCAGCTCCTCGCCGTTATCCAGCAGCAAACTGTATCCCTTGATGCCCGCAATGTGCTGTAAATTCACCAGATAGCAGCTGTTGCAGCGGACAAATTGTTTGTCCGTCAAATCGGCTTCAAGCGTGGAAATCGTGCCGCACTGCCGAATCTGCCCCTCGGCGGTGTGGAAAATCAGGTAATGCCCATCCGTCTCAGCATACAGCAGATCCCGCAGCCGCAATCGAATTTTGCTGCCGCCTGACACAAGCAGTATCGTCGCTTCCTGCTTTTCCGGCAGATGCTCCAGCGCCCAATGCAGCTTCAGCGCGAAGTCATAATACTTGACAGGCTTGAGGATGTAGTCAAACGCGCCGACCGTGTACCCCTCCAGCGCATACTGCGCCAGGCTGGTCACAAAAATCAGCATGACCATGCGATCCATCTTCCGCAGATTCCGCGCCGTTTCCATCCCGGACAGCGCGGGCATCCGAATGTCCATATAAACGATGTCGTACTCCGCCTGATATTCCTCCAAGAAGAGCAGCGGGTCATGCCAGACGCGAATCGTAAACGAAACCTTGTTTTCCGTTCCGTAGCGCTGAATCGCCTGTTCCAGCGCGCGAGCGGCAGACTTTTCGTCCTCGACGATGGCAATGCGCACAGCCATGGCAGACCCTCCTCTCTGGTAACTAATATTTTACCATGCGCGGAGGGAAAATGCAAGGCAGGATTCATCCCCTTGTTTTAGGCGGCACCGCACAAATGAGACAGTGCCGCCTGAATCCTCTCTCTGTGACTATCTTTTGTTTTAGTCCGCAGTATCTATCAGCAGCACCGCAACATCGTTGACATTTGTGCCGGTTGGGCCAGTAAAAATAAGCCCGTTTGCTTTCTCCAGCGCATGGTACGCATTATTTTCTTGCAGCATCTGCGCAATCGAGATTCCCTGTGCCGACAGCTGGGAAGCGGTGTCGCCATCCACATAGCCGCCCGCAGCGTCCGTGGGGCCGTCCGTACCGTCACTCCCAATGCTAAAAACAGCCGCATTGGTGATTCCTGATAATTCCTGTGCAGCGGCAAGGGCAAGCTCCTGATTGCGTCCGCCTTTTCCATGGCCTGTGACGTGCACGACCGTTTCGCCGCCCATCAGGAAAGCGCGCTTCTGCCCGTCCTGCGCATGTGTCCGAGCAATGGCGGAAAGTACCTGCCCCGCCTCGCGCGCCTGACAAGCCAAGACATCCGTGAGCACTATGGGGGTGTAGCCCAGAGAACTGCAAGCTGCCGCCGCGGCTGCGCATAGCTCCCGAACGCTGCCTGTGACATGGGTTTCGACGTTTGAAAGTGTCTTGGGCGTCTCCTGATGCAGCAGTGACATCGCTTCCGGCGAAAGGCGCAAATGGTAACGTGCGGCAATCGAAAGCGCCTCGCCGCAGGTGGATGCATCCGGACAGGCAGGGCCAGAGGCTATCATATCCAGCGGGTCGCCCAGAATGTCAGACAGCACGATGGAAAACACACGCGCCGGCTGGCATAGCTTGGCAAAGCGTCCGCCCTTTACGGCAGAAAGGCGCTTGCGAATGGCGTTGATTTCGACGATACTTGCGCCGCTGGCAAGAAGCTGCTGTGTTATATCCTGCAATTCTCGCAAGGGAATCAGCGGCTTCTCGAAAAGCGCACTGCCGCCGCCCGAAAGCAGGAATAGAACCGTATCCTGCGCTGTCAGTCCCTGAACGAGGGACAGTGCGGCATCGGTGGCGCGAAGGCTGTTTTCATCCGGAATGGGATGACCGCCTTCGCAGCAGGTGATTTTCGGCAGTTTTCCCCTGCAATGCCCGTATTTGGTGCAGATAACGCCGCATTCCAGCGAATCGCCCAGCGTCTTGCTGGCAGCCTGCGCCATTTGCCACGCTGCTTTCCCCGCGGCTATCAATCGAATTCGGCCAGGAAAAGAAGCTGCTTCCAGCGCCCGGATGACCGCTTGGTCAGGCAAAACAGCATGAATCGCGTCTGCAATAATGCGGTCAGCATCCTGCCGAAGCTGCTGATTCATAAAATGGCCACCTCCCCTGCATCACGATGCCTGCTGCCGTATCATAGCGCGGCGCAAGCAGATGGTGCAGTTGAATCTGGAAATCGTATCAGTCAAGAAATACCCCTTGCTCCCGCAGCGTCCGGCGAAGAAGCTGAACATCCAGCTTTCGCGGAAGCACTCCTTCGCGGACACACAGCGCGGCAGCAGTACCGACGGCCTGTCCCTGCGCCATGCAGGAAACGGTGTTGCGGGTGGACATATGCGCTTCCCACTCGCGGGTCACACAGCGCCCGGCAACCAGCAGCCCCTCCACCCCTACCGGCACGAGCGCGCGGTACGGGAAGCCATACCATTTACCGTCCCGAATGGTAATCCTCGGCGCGCAGTCGTGGAAGCCGTAAAGGAAAACCTCATCAGGGAAGCGTGTGCCGCTAACAATTTCATCCAGCGTCAGGACATGTTCGCACTTGACAATCCGGGTCAGCCGAACGCCCACTTTTTCCGGTGTCCAGCTGAGATAAGCATGTTCAAAGCCGGGAATATAGCGAATGAGCATGTCGGAAAGCTGCTTGACCTGCAAACGGAGCTTGATTTCAGCATCCGAAAGTGCCTGTGCATCCGTCGCATCGACGTTTTTGATGCATGTGCCGTTGATATAGGTGAATTCGCCTTCGTGCAGCGAATAACCGAGCGGCCCCCAGATGCCATTCTCCTCCATGAATTGTGTAAATTCCGGCACTTTTTTCAAATCAAAGCCAAGGCGGATTGCCTGATTGCCCTCCGAAAGTTTGCCGCCAGATACAAGCTGGGTAATCAGCTGCTTATCCTCCAGATAAGCAACGAGCCGCTTCATATCGACATGCTGCATACTGAACGGCATTCCGACACTGGTTGTCTGGTGTCGCTTTTCGACTTCGCAGCCCGATAAGGCGGCAACATCGGCGTCACCGGTGGTATCAATCACAACCTTTGCACAGATTGCCTCGCGGCCGGATTTGTTTTGAACGACAACATCGTGCACACGGTCGTCTTCCTTGCATACAGAAACCACATCCGTATGCAGCAGCAGCTGAACGCCTGCCTCCTGCAGCATTTCCAGCGCCAGCGCTTTATAGCCCTCCCAGTCAATCAGCGTAATTACGGAGTCGTAGTTGCCGCCGCGCTTTTGCTCCATGTGGCCGGTTGATTCTCCGCGCGCTTGCAGTTTTTCAACAATCTCCTGCGCAATGCCGCGAACGACCTGATGCTTTCCCGCTTCGGGATAGGCATGGTAAAGATTGAAGAAGCTGTGCAGCGGGCCTGCGCCGTTCACCAGCGTACCGCCAACATAGCCGCCATGTTCAACAAGCATCGTTTTCGCGCCATTGCGGGCTGCGGCGAGGGCTGCTGTAACGCCAGCTGTGCCGCCGCCGCAGACCAGCACATCACAGTTGTAGTTGACGGGAGTCGTCACCGTTTCCGTTAAAAATTGCGTGGTCATTTTTCTTTCTCCTTATCCCATTGACAGGAAACGATGGTTTGGTCATACGCCGTTTCCGCATAGATGACGCCGCTGCTGGGCGAATGCAGTACGCGAATGCATTTGGTCTCGCCCGGCAGTAAATCAAAGAAATTATCATCAAACAGGGGTTCAAAGCCGTCGCCATGGAGCGAGACGCAGCGGGCATAGTGCTCGCAGCGCAGCAGCAGCGTATCGGTATCCGCCGACGCAATCATCGAAAGCCCCACTTGCTGGGGATACGGCAGCCGTCGTTCAATATCCAGCGGCTGAATCGTTTCGGCAAGCAGCGTCCTGCGCTTATCCAGTACGCGTACACAGACTATCTGTTCTTTGCGGATCTGTCCCCATTCATCCAATGTGCAGAGCCGCGCTGTTGCATCCGGTTCTATCGTGAACGGAAGCTCCATTTGGTGCGTTCGCTCATTTTTCACAAGATGGAAAAGGGAAACCTCGACGGTGCCCGCAATGGTTCTTGTTGTGTCATTCGTCAGATAAATGCCTGCGTGATCATCCAGCGCGACGCTGGCGAAAACGGGCGCATAGCAGCGTTTCATTTCGTAGTAGGCATGTCCGGGCTGCAAAAAATAGTCTACTACCCCGAAGGAAATGACGTTGCTGTTCTCATTCAAGCGCCACAGCAAATGACCGTTGGTATGGCGGATGTCGCTATTTTCCCACGGCGCACGCCCTCGCCGAAAACGGCCGACCTGTTCATGAATGTACTCTGCATGGGCAGCACAGACACGGTACACCATCTCCTGCGGTGTTTCTGCATCGCGATAATGCTCCACAGGCCCCAGCTTCAGCCAGCCTTCGTTGGGCGTGTGCTTCATCCAGCTTTCCGGAATTTCGCAGGGATGATGTGCCGTCAGCGCGTACGTTCCTTCCTCCCACAGCTCATCAGGCGTCATCATCTGATTCATGCTTTGCCATGTTGGGGTAGAAACACGACAGTTTTCGCTCAAAAAGTGCGGATAGGCGCGTCCCGGTACGAACCACAGGTGTGTGTAGCCATGGGTATCGCCGCATTGCGGGTCGTTCGCGAAGGAACCGCCGCAGGGAGAAGAAGGGTAATACAGACGATGCGGGTCAAGCCGCGCGCAAACTTCCGGGAATACCTCGCGAATGATTTTTTCTCCATATACCGGCGCCTCAGGGTGCTGATATTCCTGCGCCAGATACAGCTCGTTTCCGCCGCACCACAGCGCGATGCAGGGATGGTGCTTTCGCGTGCGCAGCAGCATTTCAGCCTCCTGCCGATAAAGCGAAAGCTGATCCTCCTCTTCAGAATACAAAGAGCAGCCGAGAAAAAAATCTTGCCAGAGGAGAATTCCGCGGCGGTCACATTCCTCATAAAAGGCTTCCGGCAATTTATCTGCTTCGCCCCAAACGCGCAGCATATTGCAGTTGGCCAGCTGCGCAAGGTCAAGGATTCTTGCCATTTTCTCCGGGGCATAGCAGTTCGTCAGGGTGTCCAGATGCATGAGGTTTGCACCCCACATCCGCACAGGCATTCCGTTCACACGGAAGAGAAGCCTATCGCTGATGTCAATTTGCCGGAAGCCGACAAGCCGGGAAACGGCTTCCTTTTCGGTGCGTACCGTCAGCGTATAGTAAGTCGGTGTGCCGTGCGTCCACGGATACCAGCGTTCCGGCTGATGGACAGACAAGGAGAGCCGCTGCCTGCCATGCGCAGTTGTCCCCGAAGCGTCGGCGACAACTGTTCCATGCGCATCCACCAGCGAAACAGCGTACGGCGTATCTGCCTGACCCATCCATGTCAGCTGGACTTGCACCACGCCATCCCCATCTTCCGTCAGCCATGTGTCGCAGGTGATTTCCGCCAAGGCGACAGGTTCTGCCTGCCGCAGGGTGACAGGTGCATACAAACCGCAGCGAATGAGGCAGGGAGATGGGCCGCAGTAATCATGATACCCCGTGCGAAAAACGCGAGCCGCAGAAATCGTTGGAACAAGCCCTGCATAGCGTTCGGGCAAGGAAAGTTTTTTCAGCTCCGTCTGCGCAGCGTGAAAGTAGACAATCAGCGTATTCTCCGTTCGCAGCAGATGGCCAACATCATACTCCCATGAAAGATAAACATCGCTGCAGCTGCCAAGCAGTGTGCCATTGAGCCACACATCCGCAAAGGTATCCACGCCATCGAAGGTTAGCAAGGATGGTACATTTGCCTGTGCGGAAAAGCGGCAGCAGTACACCCAGTCGCGCTCGTGAATCCAGAGGTCGCGATTGACGCCCCGAATATTCGGGTTCTCGATGATACCATATGCCAGCAGGACATCATGCACTTGCATAGGAAAACGCGGAAGAGAAAAGGCATCTGAATTCTCTGAAAACAGTGCGCTGAGTGCTGTCCAGTCCGGCGGACAAGGCGATTCCAAGCCTTTCAGAAACCAGTTCGTATCAAGACAAATGCAGCTCATCTTGCTTCTCCCGCCTGCAATCAGTACACAAAGCCGGGCACGTCTGCCAGGCGCTGACGCATGTCCTCCGGAATACGCAAACCGGCTGCCTGCACATTTTTGCGCACCTGTTCCGGCGTTTTGCCGCCCGGAATCACGCAGGTAACACCGGGTGTGCTCAAGTTATAGGCAAGCGCAAGCTCCGCCATCGACATGCCGGCTTCTTTTGCGCAGGCGGCAATCTCCCGCAAAGAGCTTTCCATGGTTTCCCAGCGCATATCATTCCAGAAGCCTTTGCGATGGTCGCCGTCTGCAAAGTCCGTCTGCGCATGGTATTTGCCGGTCAATACGCCACTGGCAAGCGGTTCACTGGTCAGAACGGCAATGTTTCGCTCACGGGCGATACGGAGCACCTCAAAGTTGCTTTTGTTGAGGATGTTAAATGGCACTTCCAGCACGTCGATAACGCCGTCTGTATCCTTCTCCAGCGCGTGCAGTGTATCCGCAGCCCCCCACATGGCAAGACCAACAAAATGCGCTTTTCCGCTATTCTTGATTTCCCGCAGTGTATCCAGCACATGCGCCTCGTCCTGCCACTGCGCGTTGGGAACATGCAGCAGATAAACGTCCACATAGTCCGTTTGCAGCCGTTCAAGGCTTTCATCCAGCGAGCGAATCAGGTAATCGCGCGTAAAGTCCTTGCTGCGTTCCTTCACGCGGTAGCTCGTACCGCCTTTGGTAACGATGACGGCCTTTTCGCGCTGCCCAAGGAGGAATGCGCCAATCAGCGCTTCGCTGTGGCCATCGCCGTAGCAGTCAGCTGTGTCAAAGAGGTTGATGCCTTGCTGCCAAGCCTCTTGCAGTGCAGCCATGGCATTTTTGTCGGTGATGTCATTTCCCCATGCTTGTCCACCGATAGCCCACGCACCAAAGCCAATTTCGGAAACGCGCAAGCCAGTTTTACCCAATTCAGTATATTTCATATAGTTACCCTTCCTTTCAAAAAATGTGCAATTCATTCAGCAGTGCGACAACGTCCTTCATGCGGTTCTTCTGAAATTTTTTGAGAATGTGGTTGATTTGCGAACGAATGGTGGTTTCTTCAACATATCGTTCCCGCGCCATCTGTTTGTAGCTCATGCCGGCACATGCCATGCGCAGAATTTCATATTCGGTCGTGTTGATTTTGAGCATCACCTGCATGGTTTCTTTCATGCGGTTCTCTTGATTCTGAACGCGCTGATACTCCTGAATCAGCCGCTGACCGACTTCGGGACGCAGAAGCAGTCGATTGTTGACGACCGCAAGAATGGAATTCTTGATGGTGTCAATGCTCCGTGTCTTGATGATGTAATCTGCCGCACCGGCAAGGTACGCCTGAAAGATGAGTTCATCATCCTCGTGAATCGTCAAGGCAATGCACTTGATATCGGGATGCCTTTCATGAATGATGCGGATAGCATAAATTCCTTCTGTGCGGGTCTTCATCTGGATGTCCATCAGGACAACGTCCGGCAGGAGCGAATCAACGAGCTTGACAGCTTCTGTACCATCCTCCGCAGCGCCTACAACCGAAAACTGCTCTGACGCGGCAGCTAATTCCTCCGCAAGATAATTACGAATATCCGGCATATCATCCACGATAACAAGACGAATCATGCGCTAACCACCTTTTTGTGCTTTTTCTGTCTACCACCGGGCAGCATGATGACCACGCGCGTGTAGATACCGGGCTGACTGTCAATGTGGATTTGCCCCATGTGCGCCTTCACCACTCGGTATGCATAGGAAAGCCCCATTCCCCAATTCAAGCGACCCTCTTTCCCGGAGTAGTGCGGCGCAAAAATCATGGCGCGCTCCTTATGTGAGATGCCACAGCCATTGTCGGTAATACTAACAACCACCCAGCGAAGGAAATTCCCGGTTTCTACGCGAATGCGGCCATGACTGTTTCCTGCGGTTTCAATCGCTTCAACGGCGTTCATCAGCACATTGACCAGCACATGCTCCATGCTGTATGCATTCACCATAACCGTCGTGTTATCCTTTGCACTGTCCTCCGGATGCCAATGCAGATGGATGGTATCCGGAAGATGCAGCTGCGCAATCGCGTTGGAAACAATGCTGACAATGTTTTCTTGCTCACTTTGCGCTTCAACGCGGCGAATGGCATCCAGTATCTCTGCTGTACGCTCAAGCGAAGCAGTAATCAGCTCATGCAGCCGTGCAGCTTCCGGCACTTTGGATAGATCCGCCTGACGTTCAATCCGGTTCATCAGAATCTGCATGGAGAAAAAAACATTCTTCTGCGAGTGAAGTGTTTCGCCAAGCGCTTCGTTGAGCGTAGCGATGTTGCGCTGAATCCGCCGTTCGGTCAGCGGCGAAATGAGTACGTCCAGCTGGCAGCTGAGCAAAGCAAACGCACAGAAGCTGAGAATCAGGAAAATGATGATGGAACCGATGATGTAGGAGTACGGAATCACGCCATCCAGCGGCTGAAAAAGCCAGAAACCAGTTTTGATGACCGTTGCGACCGAAATGCTGCAAGTGCCCAGATAGAAGAACGCGAAGAAAATGCTGTTTGCTAAAAGCATCCCGATGCTGAACATCCACAAGCGGCGTTTGAGGAAGAACACATTGTTTTTTCGGATGGAGCGCATGAGAATGAACACGGGGCGCGCCAGCAGCAGAAGAAGCACCATCTTGTAAATGCACTCCCCTACCCGGAATGCAAGCAGGATGTCGGCCGGATTCGCCGCAGTATGGTACAGCAAGTACATTGCGGTGGAAACGTTGGGATCTTGCACAAGCAGTTCTATCGCGGGCACAATCAGCAGCAGATAGCGGATTTTATGCCTCTCCGGCTGTTTCGGACGCTTGGGCTGCAATTCCAGCGTAAACGCGAGGTTGAACAGCGTCATGCCCAGAAGATACAGGGCGATGCCTATGTTCATCAGGCGCAGCCGCCAGAGAATAGGGATTGTCATTTGCCCCGTCATGAATTGGAAAATGCGCCAATCCAGCTGAACAAAATTGCTTTGGTTTCTGTAAGCGCCGTAGTCAGCAAAGATGGAAAGCTGCTGAATCATGAAAAAGAACGCAATGGTCACGCCCAGAAACATAACCACGAAAAACCGTGTGTACAGGCTTTTATGGTCCAGCACCAGCAGCATAATCACCACAATCAGCATGAGCGTAACGCCGTAAAACATCCCTGTTCCCTCCGCGTAAGACGATTATCCCTTGACGGATCCTTCCGTCAAGCCTGAGATAAAGTATCGATTCAGGAACAAGTATACCACAAGCATGGGTAAAATGGAAATCGAAATGCCTGCCAGCATCAAGTTCCAGCTGGATGCTGCTTCGCCGCTGGATTTCAGGCTCACCACGCCGACAACCAGCGGCCACTTCGTGCGGTCCGCAATCGTAAAGACATACGGCAGCAGATAGTCGCTCCATGCCGTGCGGAATGCCATCAGACCGGTTGTAGCAATCAGCGGCTTGCACAGCGGAAAAATGATGCGGGCGAAGATGCCGAAGAAGCTGCATCCGTCAATTTGCGCAGCTTCGTCAATCTCACGCGAGATCTGCCGAATGAAGCCGGTTGCAATAAAAATCTGCGTGGCGTTCATGCCGAAAACACGGATGATGATAGGCCCCCAGAGCGAGTTATTCAGATGGAACACCTTTGCCAGCTGAAGCTGCGGATACAGCGACAGCGAACCGATGGAGATAAACAAAGAACACAGCACCATCGTATGAATAACCTTGACAAACCGTGTTTTTCCCCGCTCAAAAACATAGCCAGCCGTAATGCAGGTGATAATCGAACCAACGACGACACAGGCAGAATAAAAAATGCTGTTCATCGTAAGCGAGCCGAACCGCGCAAGCGTCCATGCCTGCTCATAGTTGGAGAAAAGCCACTTTTTCGGCAGCAAGTCAACGCCGCCGACAAGAATTTCCGTATTGGATTTGAAAGAACCCAATAAAATGTAGATTACAGGAAAAACCGCGAAAACTGCAACAATCAGCAAGAAAAGATAAGTCAGTGTCTTACTGAAAACAGCAGTAACCTTACGCATCTTCTTTCTCCTCCTTACTCATCATAGCTCTGCATTTTGCGGGAGACACGCAGGTAAATCAGCGTCGTAATGCCGAGGATAACCGCGGTAACGACTGCCATCGCGGATGCATAGCCAAACTGTACGTCGCGCGCGGCGTTGTCGCCGTAGGAGAAGAAATACTTGAAGATGTAGGTCATCACAACTTCCGTTGTACCGCCGGGGCCGCCGTTGGTCAGCACCAGAATCAAGTCCGTCATCTTCATCGTTCCCAGAACGCTGAGCATCAGCACCAGCTGAAGGATCGGCGACAGCAGCGGCACAGTGATGGAAAAGAACTGCCGCAAGGGCGAAGCGCCGTCGATTGACGCGCACTCGTAGAGCGATTTCGGAATGTTTTGCAGACCCATGAGGAAGTAAATCATGTTCAGACCAAAGGTCGTCCAGAGAGAGACCAGAATAATCACGAACATGGCATGTGTTTTATCACCAAACCAGCTGATATTGCGGTTGATGATGCCAAGCTCCCACAAGACTGCATTGACAATGCCGTTAAAAGCGCTGAAAAGAATTGAGAAAATCAACCCGACGACCGCAATACTGAACACGGATGGCAGGAAGAAAACAACGCGGAAGAACTTGCCGCCGCGAAGGCGGGCATTGTTGACCAGCACAGCCAGAATGAGTGCCATCGGAATTTCCACCAGCATCTTGAGCCCGGCGATGATGAATGTATTCAGCAGTGAGTTCCAGTAGGCAGGATCCCGTGTGAGGACGCGGATGAAGTTGTCCAGCCCGCACCAGACGGGCGTGCTGAAGCCGTTATAATTGAAGCATGACCAGCGGATAACCCAGATAATCGGGTACACGGAGAACAGCAGAAATCCGATGGTCATTGGAAGAATCATCAGAATCTCCTGAATCCGGTTGCTTGACAAATGCTTTGCGCAGCTGCCGGGCTTGCTGCGATTGATGACTTTCGTCATGTATCCTTCCTCCTGTTTGAGAAAAATCCCATTAGAAATAGGATAAAGGCAGAGGGAATCCCTTGCGATCCGTAATGCAGAAGGGATTCCCTCCGAAGGCAGACGATTACTTGACGGGCTGCATCTTTTCAGCAATGTCGGGATCGATGTAGTCGGAAAGGACAACCTTGCCGTTTGCCACAGCTGCATCCAGCGCAGCATTGTACTTTTCGTCCAATGCCTTCAGCGCGCCATCAATATTAGGCTCAATGCCGGTGAGAATCTTGCTAATCACGTCCTGATAGGTATCGCCCTCAATAAACAGGTTGCTGTCCGGATTCGGGTACTTGATGCAGAATGTATCCATGTCGGAGAAGCGCAGCCAGTTCTGGTCAATGTCCGTCGCGGTAGACTGGCTGGTAATTTCGTTGCCGAGGATGGAAATATCCACCTGCGCATCGCTGGTTGCAAGGAACACTTCATCGCTGTAAAGGTAATTCAGGAACAGTGCCACCTTGTCGCTGTAACCCTTGGCGGATTCACCAATGACGTAGGACATGGAAACACCAACAGGCTCTTTGTAGTAATGTTCGGCATCCGCCACGGGATACGGAATCATCGTCCACTCAAAATCGCAGGGGAACTGATTCTTGAAGGTGGTCACGTCAGAGGACATAACGCCGATCATGCCGATATTGCCGGCGGAGAACTGCGCACGAGCCGTATCGCCGTTCATGCTCTCATAGCCGGGGAACATGGAGCCATCATCAATGAACGTGCGGACATGCTTCAGGAAGCCGGAGAGAGAAGCGAAGTCATAGCGGCCGGTCGTATGATTGAAGTACTCATCACCGACGCTCGCGCCGTTAGCAAGCGTAACGTAGAAGTAATGGTAGGAGCCGTAGCCCATCGCCAGCGCATAGCCGTACTTGCGGCCGCGGCTGTTCTGGGTAATGACGCGCGCCGCTTCTTCCATCTCTGCCCACGTCTTCGGAAGTTCCAGATTGTTCTCCTCGAAAATCTGATTGTTGCAGGCAATGCCATACGTCGTCACGCGAATCGGCACAGAATACGTTTGACCGAAGAATTCGCCGTAGCCGGGCGCATTGTAGGAAGAGAAGCGCTCCACCAGCGTGGAAAGTGCGGGAATCTCCTCCCAGGGCAGAATGTAGCCGGCTTCTGCGTAGTTGCCAATCTTGTTGCACTTAAAGATGTCGGGGCCTTCCTTAGAGGTCACGGCAACATCCAGCGTGCTGTAATAGTCGCTGCCATAGACCGTGTACTCCACGGCAATCCCGTTTTCCTTGCCAATCGTGGCATTGAACGCTTCAATCTTTTCCTTGATGACAGACTGATCGTGCTGGTCGTTCGACCACATGCGGATGACCTGTACATCATCGGCGGAGGCGACGCTGAGCATCGTCAGCATCATGGCGAACGCAAGGAGAAGCGTAGACAGTTTCTTCATGGGAAAACCTCACTTTCCATTTCGGGTCGTTTTGCTTGGAAACGATGTAGGAATTCCGGACTTCCTAATGAGTTCATTGTAGACAAAATGCCCTTGCAACGCAATATGAAAAATAATCAACATTTTTCAGCACATCCCAACAAAAAATAAAATGATGGAATAAAAAAGGTGGAATAAAAAAAACTCCTGCTCACGCAAAATGAGCAGGAGGCAGTAGGGTTAAGACATCGCCCGGCTGTGCGGTGTCGCCTTAAAAACGCAGTTCCGAAATTGGTGCGGCAAACGGCCCCGGCAGCGGAGAGGGAACATGCTTCTGTCCGCACATATCCGTATCAAGCGTCAGCGGTGATCCATCCGGCGCTTCATAGCGCTGCTCAGGCTCAAAGGCACTGCCCAGCACATCGCTGCAGACGCACTTCGTATCCACCGCTGGAAGAAAATCATAGAGGTTTGTTGTCAAGCCGTTTTCCGTAACTGCAAAAGTCACAGGGGCTGGCACGGTGACACTGCCAATATCACAATCCGCCGTTTGCGCGCCGTTCAGATAGACGTTTCCGCCTGCCTTGACGGGTAGATGACCATAGTAAATGCCGCGGTCGCCTGCAATGCGCTCTGGCGTAAATTGTGACAGATATTCGCTTTCTGTCGGGAAGCCCTGATAGGGCAGCGTACCGGCGATGAGGTTCATTTCGCACAGCTGATTTTTGCCAATGCTGTTGATGTAGGCCGTATATTCCTCAGAAATCGGCTGTTGCACGAACAGGTTATTCCAGAATTGCGCATCGCCGTGGAGAATAGACATGAAGCCCGCCACCGCCGTCTGATGCGGCACATGGTAAGGCGTGTAGCGCACGGAATCAGGGCGGGAAAGCCCCGCGTTGTTTGTTCCCGCACCGACAAAGGTGAACGAACCGGCAATCAAGTTCTGCGCAAATGCAATCCCTTGTGTGCTGATGCGCCCTGCCATTGGGCTGAGCAGAAGGTTGTGGTCAATCAGGGTAGGGCCATGGCTGACCTCAACAAAAATGTCTTCGCCAAAGCTCAGCTGTGTGCGGATTTTCCGCCCGCAAAGCGGCTGATTGTGGTGAAATGTATTGCCCGTCACGCGCGTTCCCTGCGCCTGCCAGTCCAGCCACAATCCGCGTGTACAATGGTGAATGTGATTATGCGCAATGATGGTGTCAATGGCGGCGTGCAGCTTAATGCCGCCAATTTCGGCGCCGTTCAGCTCCTGCTTGTTGTTGATATGGTGAATATGGTTGTCCTCAATCACGGAGAAAACGCAGCCAAGATGCCCGGCAATGCCTGCCTGTCCACAGTCGTGAATGTTGCAGCGGCGGATAACGTGGCTGCCGACATGCGCCCGATCCCAGCCTTCCAGCTGCGCCTGGCAGATGGCGTCCCGTTCATTCTGCGTTCCATGTTTCAGCCCGAAGCGGCGCCACTTGTTTTCGTTATTGGGCTGAAGGTATTTGCCAAGCGAAATGCCAACGCACTTGCTCTCGTAGAGTTCGCAATCCTCAATGACCCATCCCTTTGCCCAGTGCGGGCCAACCATGCCCTCTTGATACGCTGTCGGCGGTGCCCATTGCGGTGCTGCCTTGCAGAAGACAAAGCCGGAGAGCGTGATGGAATGGATACCCGTTTTCATGGGGTAGAAGCAATGGCGGCGCGCGCTGTACTCCAAAAGATGACCATCAGGAGAATCGCAGAGCAAATGAAGATAGAGGGCCGTTTCTGTCTCTGTGCGTTCGCTCATCCACACATTGCGGGAGAATTCCGTATCCCACGCATACGGCGACGGTTCAGCGGCAAGCAGCGCCTCCCGCGTGAAAACCTCGCGCAGGGATCGGTTGTCAAGATATATATCTGCCCGGTGTACAGGCTCGGCGGCATCATCGTAGTACCAGTCGCCGGAAATCAAATCTGCAAACGGATTATCCTCACCCAGTACGTCGTTGGGGATAACGGTTTTCCAGATGCCGCAGCCGCATTCTTCCCACTGTGACAGCACTTCTGCCCCGGTAATCACGCTCTGCCCCGGTACTTCGGCGCGGTAGATAATCCGGTTTTCTTCGCTGCCGCCGTGCAGAGGATGTACATCCTCCCGATAAATGCCGGGAGCAACCAGCACTTCATCCCCCGGCATGGCAGCGTCTGCCGCCTGTTGAATGGTTGAAAAGGGGCAAACCTTCGTCCCCATACCGGGGAAAGGCTGATTACAATTCACATAAATTTTCATGGGCGATTCCTCAGCGCGGCAAAATCACGTTTTTCTGTTCGCCATGCAAGAAAGCATAGAGGTTGTCAAAAACAATTTCAGCCCGCCGAAGCATGGATTCCTCGCTGGCAAAAGCAATGTGCGGCGTCACCAGGCAGTTCTTCGCGTTCAGCAGCGGATGTTCCCGCGGGATGGGCGGCTCCATTTCAAACACATCTGCCGCTGCCGCAGCAAGGTGTCCGCTGTTCAGCGCCTCGGCCAGCGCCTGCGAATCAACAACGGGGCCGCGCGACGTGTTGATAAGGATTGCGCGGTGCTTCATCATGCTGATACGTTCCGCATTCATCAGGCCGCGCGTGCTTTCCACAAGCGGGCAATGCAGGGAGACAACATCCGCATGGCGCAGCAGCTCATCCAGCGAAGTTTGCTGCACATAATCCGGCATTTGCGCAATGGGATTGCTGTCATATGCAAGAATCGGGCAGCCAAAGGCATGGAACAATTCCGCCGCACGCCTGCCAATTTTGCCGAAACCGATGATGCCGACCGTTTTTCCGCCGAGTTCACGGCCGACAAGCCCCTCCTTCGTCCCCTGCTGACGACAGCGCGCGGAGACCGCCTCCACGTTGCGCAGGCAGTCAATCGCCATGCCCAGCGCAAGTTCCGCAACGGACTCATTGGAATAGCCGGATGCATTGCTGACAGCCACATGCATCTCCTCGGCAGCCTGCAAATCCACATGATCCACGCCTGTGAACGCCACATCAATGAATTGAAGATGCGTGCATTGGCGGATGATGCTGCCCTTCAGCGGCATGTTTGCCAGCAGGAGAATATCCGCATCCTTCGCGCGTTTGCAAAGGGCTGCTTCATCATCACAGCGGGAATACGCGCAGAAGGTGTGCCCTTTCTGCTCCAAATCGCGCGTGTATTTCTGGAGGACTTCATCGCTGACAGCAAGTGATTCCAGCAAAACAATCTTCATAAGCCAACGCTCCTTTTCGCTTTCCGCGATCGTTTGATCACAGTTACCTATTATTATAGAGAAGCGGATGGCTGTATGCAAGTTGAAAAAACATCAACACACGCAGAGCGGACTGCCCCATTGCGCGGAGAGGGAAATCAGGCGCTGGAAAAATTCTTCCGATTGCTATCGCTATATGAGCGGCTCTTTAATGCATAAATGATATACACTCCACAATTTAGTCGTTGAATGTATGTATCAGGAAAAAGCATCCTTCCCAACTGTCTCCTGTTGCATCTCAATCTTCCAGTGCAAACTTCTGCTTGTCGTGGACGTCGATTGCTTCACCCAGCTGTACTTCGATCAGCTTCAGTTTTGTTTTGGCAATAACAGTATGGCGGCAGCCTGCGGCCATGGTGATCACGTCGCCTGCCTTCACATTCTGCTCTATGCCGTCCACAATGGTCTTGCCCTCGCCCGCAATGACCGTCCACACCTCGTCCCGGTGCTGGTGGCTGTGATAGTTCATCTGGTGGCCTGCATTCAGGGTTACTTTGATGGTCATGGAAGCCTTGTCGATGTCGATGACCTTAAAGCTTCCCCACGATTTTTCAGCGAACATGACCCGGTGGTCGAGTGTGTTGACGAAGGGCTTGATGTAACTGGACTGCTCTTTATCTGAGACCAGAATGCCCTCCGGGCTGGCAGAGATCACCACGTCCTTCAGACCCATGCAGAGGATAGGCACATCCAGCTCATTGACCACATGGACGTTCTCGCACTTCTCATTAAACATTGCCTCACCTACTGCTTGGCTGTCCATTGCTTCGGTCAGGGTGTTCCATGTGCCGAGATCTTTCCAAGTGCCTGCGAAACGCATGACTTCGATCTCCGGCTCGTGCTCCACCACGGCATAGTCAAAACTGATCTTGTTCAAGGTGTCATATTTGTTGAACAGGTCCTTATAGTCCACAAAATTGATCAGCTCATGGGCACGTTTCAGCACATAGCCCAGCTTGAACGCAAACACGCCGCCGTTCCAGAGCGCTCCCTTTGCAATGTAGTCCTTTGCCACTTCCTGCGTTGGCTTTTCCTTGAACATGGACACCTTGCTGACCTGCTCTTTACCGATGGGGATGATATAGCCGTATTTCTCGCTGGGATAGGTCGGTTCAATGCCCATCAAAACCAGATTTGCACTGCTGACGGCAGCACGGTCGCCCAGCGCTTTCAATGCCTCAAAGTAATCATTCTCCACATAGGGGTCTACCGGGCAGACGACAACGGATTCTTCCTCGCCGACGCCCTGCACGTCCTTCAGGTAAGCAGCTGCCAGTGCGATGGCCGGGAAGGTATCACGGCGGCAAGGTTCCACGCTGATGCCAACTTTCTCACCCAGCTGATTGTGGATGGCCGAGACCTGAGACTTGGAGGTGGCAATGGTGACCGTTGCATCCGTATCGACTGCCTTGATCTGACGGTAAACGCGCTGCACCATGGATTCCAGCTCGCCGTCTTCTCGATGGAAGATCTTGATGAACTGCTTGGAACGGATATCGTTGGAAAGCGGCCATAGACGCTGACCAGAACCTCCAGACAATAACACCAGATTCATAATTTTCCTCCTGTCATCTGCAAAAAAGGCCGTGGCCCTGCATGGACACACGACCTTTTTTTCAAATCGCTTATTTATTTTTGTTCTGCGTTTAGCGCTCTGCACGCATCGGGTTGTTCAGGAAGTCCTCGTAGGACAGGCGCAGACCGTCTTCCAGTTCCGTCTTGTACGTCCAGCCCAGATGGGTAGCCTTAGACACATCCAGCAGCTTGCGGGGAGTACCGTTGGGCTTGGTGGTATCCCACTTGATCTCGCCGGTGTAGCCCACGACCTTGGCGACCAGCTCGGTCAGCTCCTTGATGGTCAGCTCCTTGCCGGTACCGGCATTGACGGTTTCGTTACCGGAGTAGTTGTTCATCAGGAAAACACACAGGTTTGCCAGATCATCCACATACAGGAACTCACGCAGCGGAGAGCCATCGCCCCAGCAGGTAACGCTCTCTACACCGTTGACCTTTGCCTCGTGGAAGCGGCGGATCAGTGCCGGAACCACATGGCTGTGGGTGGGGTGATAGTTGTCGTTGGGGCCGTAGAGGTTGGTGGGCATGACGCTGATGTAGTCGGTGCCGTACTGGCGGTTCAGGAACTCGCAGTACTTCAAACCGGAGATCTTCGCCAGCGCATAAGCCTCGTTGGTCTTTTCCAGCTCACTGGTCAACAGGCAGCTTTCCTTCATGGGCTGAGGCGCCATGCGGGGATAGATGCAGGAGGAGCCGAGGAACTCCAGCTTCTTGCAGCCATTCTTCCATGCGGCGTGGATGGCGTTCATCTCCAGCGTCATATTGTCATACATAAAATCGGCCAGCGCTTCCTGATTTGCCACGATGCCGCCGACTTTAGCAGCAGCAAGGAACACATACTCCGGCTTCTCCTGTGCAAAGAACGCTTCCACGGCATCCTGACGGGTCAGATCCAGCTCCTTGTGCGTACGGGTGATGATATTGGTGTAACCCTGACGCTGCAGTTCACGGACGATTGCAGAACCCACCATGCCGCGATGACCTGCAACATAAATCTTCGCATTCTTTTCCATCATAACAGAATTGCCTTCTTTCCAAATTACAGAACTGCCTTGAGTGCCTTTTCGCGCTTTGCACGCTCACGGTCGTGCTTGGCCATGATTTCCACCAGCTGCTCGTAAGTAGTAGACTGCGGATTCCAGCCCAGCACGGTCTTTGCCTTGGTGGGGTCGCCCCACAGGTTGTCCACATCGGTGGGACGGAACCACTGCGGATTTACGCAGACCAGCATCTTGCCAGTCGCTGCGTCATAGCCCTTCTCGTCGATGCCGGTACCCTCCCAGCGGATGGTGATGCCATTGGCTGCGAAAGCCTTCTCGGTAAAGTCACGGACAGTGTGCTGCACACCGGTAGCAATAACGAAGTCTTCCGGCTTATCCTGCTGCATAATCAGCCACATGCACTCAACGTAGTCCTTCGCGTAGCCCCAGTCACGCAGAGAATCCATGTTGCCCAGCTCCAGATGATCCTGCAGGCCCTCGGCGATACGACCGGCTGCCAGCGTGATCTTACGGGTAACGAAATTCTCGCCGCGGCGCTCAGACTCATGGTTGAACAGGATGCCGTTGACGGCAAACATGCCGTACGCATCGCGGTACTCCTTGACCATCCAGAAACCATACTGCTTTGCGACAGCGTACGGAGAGTAGGGATGGAACGGGGTGGTCTCACGCTGGGGAATCTCCTCGACTTTGCCGTACAGCTCAGAGGTAGAAGCCTGATACACCTTGCAGGTCTTCGTCAGCCCGCAGACGCGGACAGCCTCCAGCACACGCAGAACGCCCAGCGCGTCTACATCACCGGAATATTCAGGCGCATCGAAGGAAACCTGGACATGGCTCTGCGCAGCCAGATTGTAGATTTCATCAGGTTTGATTTCGCCCACCAGACGGATCAGACCAGAAGAATCGGTCAGGTCTCCGTCGTGCAGGGTAATCGCGTTCTTCTCAATCAGATGGTCGATACGAGCCGTGTTGGAGATGGACGCACGGCGGACGATGCCGTGGACTTCATAGCCCTTCTCCAGCAGAAACTCTGCCAGATAGGAACCATCCTGACCAGTGATACCCGTGATAAGTGCCTTTTTCATGTATTTTATTCCTCTCTGACGTTTGATGGATTGTGCTTCATTTTGTCGCACACTTGTATTTTATAAATTAAGGCACATTCTCTTAAGTGGTAAAGTAGTGCTTTATTAGCATAATATTGGTTTTTTAGTGCCTGCGAAATATACGCAACTGTATCCATGCAGTTTTGCGAAAGTCTCGACCTGTCTCGAACACACAATATATCTCTTATTCCCACAACAGCTTACAGTCCGCCACATCCACAAGGCTATCCATAAACACCTCATGCAGACGCTCTGCCACCTGCTTCTTCGTCACGCCTTTCTTCAGCACGACCTGCAAAAATCCACCGCCGCCTGCGCCGCAGACCAGCCGGCCATCAATCAGCTCCTCAATGCTGCTGAAGATCTGCTCGATCAACGTGTTGCTGCTTCCGGCATCCACCTTCTTACTCAGCTCCCAGTGGTAATCCAGCAGCTTCGCAAACCCGTCCACGTTGCCGCGCTCCAGTTCAAACCGCATCAGCGCCGCCACCTTCTGGATCTCCTCCAGTGCGAACACACTGTCCGGCTCATTGCCGGCATACCGTCCGATCACGTCACGGAGCAGGTTTCTTGCCAGCCTGCGCTGACCGGTGTAAATCAGGCAGAAACGCTCGTCCAGTTCCTTCTTTGCTTCCTCCGGGATCTCCACATGTACCACCTTCAGCTTCTGGTCGATTCCCGGCATGGAAGTGATGTACTTCAGCCCCGGTGTAACGCCGCCCACCTGATCCTGCCAGCCGCCTCCGGTGGACATGATCTGCTCCATGGCCAGTACATGGGAATACAGATTTTCCTCTGTATATCCGATCCCCATGAATTCAAACACCGCCTTCACACAGGCAGCGGAAAGGATCGATGAGGTTCCAAGGCCGGAACCCTTCGGCACGTTTGTCACTTCCGAATGCATCACAAAACCGCCGCCCAGACGCTCCAGCACCTCTTCCAGGCTGTGTCCTTCCATCGGGATGATGCCGCAGGCAAGCAGACACGCCTTCTGCAGAGCAAAGGGATCAAAAGGATCCCCGGTGCGCTGCAGCTCACCGATCTCCTCAAACTCCCCGTGTACATCCATGTCACGGCTGTCAAAGACCACCTTCAGTTCATCCATGCGTTCCAGCTTCACCAGCACCGGCTTCTCACCGTTCAGCAGGATCGCCGCATTCAGCACCGTACCGCCATGCTCATTGCAGTACGGAGGGGTATCGCTCCATCCGCCGCCCCAGTTCACACGCAGCGGCAGTTCCACGGTATGGGTATCTTTCACGATGTGTGCCTTCTCATTATAGCTGAGACTGCGCACCGTAGCCTCCAGCACTTCCGACTGGATGGTCCCAAAGCACTTCTGTATCTCGTTCTCATCCTCCAGCACCACACCAAGGTAATAATGCAGGCGGAGCTTCTCACTGAAATCTGCCCTTGCAAGGCGTTTTTCCAGCCAGTGTCTCTGAATCTTCGTCAGTGCCTTACGCTTCGGAAGCGTCTGTGCCGGTACCTGTCCGCGGATCGCTTTTGCCAGTTCATCCATCATCACAAGGTCTGCCATGCGGCGATTCCATGCGATGATGGCATCTGGGTCAGCCGCATTGAAGCCGGAACACAGTGACTTGCGCGGACCTTCTTTCCAGTCCTCCAGCCTGCCTTCCCCGGTCACAAGCGCATACAGGTTCAGCGCCGCTGCCACCGCTTCCCTCACAGTGTCCTTCTCCGGATAAAGTTCCGCCGTCCAGAGGGTATGGTTTCCACCATCCCAGAGATCCGTACCAAGCTTTTCTGCCACCTCATCCAGATCCCTGCCAAACAGCCGGTTCTCCTTCGGATTATCCTGCACGCCAAAGATGCGCACGACGAACTTCCCGTCACGCTGTTTCAGCCCATGCAGAACCACCCCGTCCGGGATCACCTCATCGTGGATATCCACAAAGGAAAGAACACAGTTGTTTCCCACCTTTGCATGGCTGTGGACATAGGATACCTCCAGATAGCAGTCCTTCCCAATGGAGGCACGGCTGCTCAGCACGCTGTTATACCCGGCTGTGCTGCCGCTGATGCTGCTTGCCACACGGCTGCTCCAGCCAAGGCTGGCATACGCATCCACGCCGCCGCACATCAGTGCCAGGATCTCCTTTGTCGTGCCAAAGTGGATGAACTTCGCCGGAGCCAGACGCAGCAGCTTCATCCGGTAAGGACGAAGCACCTTCCACACCTGTTCCCTCGCTTCTGTCAGCTCTTCACAGAATTCCCCTTCCGGCTTTTCCAGATAAAACTGCTCCAGCGTAGAATCCTCCGCTAACGGATAGAGAAAATCTGCATACAGGGACAGACGCACCGTCCCGTTGACATACCGGTCATACCCTTCCTCTGTCCCGATCAGGGAATACAGCGAATCCATCATGGCGGTGCTGAAGATCAGCGCACCGGTGTCAATGTCCACACAGCCTGCCTCATTCACCGCACCGGCCTTTCGCAGTTCCTCCTCCGATTTCTTCTGGAGGCAGCATTTCACATTGCCGTCTTCCCCGTTTACATATACGCCATGGTTCTTTCCGACTTCCACGCGCTCCTTAAAGGAGACTGCCGCCGCACCGACATTATTATAGTCGATCTGCAGCGGATTAAACAGAAGCAGCACATCCCCGGACAGCAGCACCATCCCCTCACGGATCCGGGACGGGACCGAACTCATGCAGATCATGAATTCATCGAAAAGCGTAGAGCTGCGGCCATCCGGCAGCTGGTGTGGCACCGGCGAGAACAGTTTCCCCAGTGCGGAATACTGCGGCACACGCTTGCTGTCGCCACCGGAGTGGATGACCAGAACACGCAGCTTCCGGAAGTCTCCCTCCTGCTCATGGAGATACTTTAACACCTCCAGCGTCGCCCCGCCGGAACCCACACGCTCGCCACCCCGATCCGGGATCGCTGCAAACCTTGTTTCTGCCGGAAGATACTCCTTGCGCTCTTCGATCTGCCTGCGGAATCCTTCTGCCTGCTGGTCATTGGATGCCGTCAGGATCACATAATCCCATCTGGGGAAGTTTTTCAGTTTCACGGAACGGTTGTAATCATCCCAACAATCCTGATAGGCCTGGGATAAAAACATTGAATACAAGCTCTTCATATTTCTTTTTCTCCTCTTTTCTCAGAATTTCCAGCCATCCGACCGGTTTCTGTGTCTTTCCCTTTTCAAAAAAAGCACAGCGATTTCTCGCTGTGCCTCCATGTCACCACTGTTTCCGATATTCCCTTGGACTGATTCCTTCTACTTTACGGAACATTCGGCTGAAGTAGTTTGCATCTCCCATGCCGACCGCAACACCAACTTCATCCACAGTCATATCTGTGAAGCGAAGCAGCTGCTTGGCTCTGGTGATCCGCTTTGAGATCAGATAGTTATTGACCGTCGTTCCGTAAGTCTCTTTGAAGATTTTGGACAGATAGAACTTGTTGATGAAGAACTTTTCTGCCAACTCTTCCAACATGATTTTCTCTGTAAAGTGTTCGTCCAGATGCTCCTTCACGGCTGCCAGTTCCATTCTCTTCCGGCTTATTGTCGCACTCTCTGGATGCCAAGACTGCTCCATCAGGAGCGTCAACAGCGTCCCCAGCTTCTCATTGATCCGCATATCCCGTATGTAATCGGATGAGGAAGCTAAGTTATAAAGCTCTGTAAGTAAATCCGTAAATGGCTTGATATCCGCCGGGTGGAACACCGGCCGACCGCCGCGCTCCTTGTATTTCTCATACACAGCCGGAAAGGATGGGGCATAGAAATGACACCATTGGAGCGACCAGAGATTATCGGATGTAGAATGGCTGTACGCTTTCCGACAGTCGATAAACACGCAGTCTCCCTCGCTCAGCTGATATGTTTGCTCCTCATAGGAAAGTTCACCTTCGCCAGACAGAACGATAAAGCAAAGAAACGACACCAGATTCTCTCTCTGAGATATATGCGGGTGAACAGCCTGCAAAGAGCCGACCTCCTGCAAATGGAGCAACGATGTCCGGGCAAAGGTTGACGGGGTGTAAATGATTCGGGAGGAACTTACGGAAGAAGATTGTGGGTTGAATAGTTCTTGGTCCATAAGCTGCTCCTTTCCCATTTTCGTCACATCTCACTCAATTCGCATTATATCCGAATTTCCTGCTTTGCAGAGTTTCCTTCCACCAGCTTTCTCTTTCGAGAATCACGCTGTCATCCACTTTTGCATTATAATTTTCAAGAATGGAATACTGGAAATTTCTCTTTATGTAATCAATGCCTTCTTTATTTACCAGTTCAATCAGTTCTTTATTGCCGCCATGCCCTGAATCAATATAGTTTGCCCATCTCTGCAGCAGCATCCCGTTGTCGCTTGTAGCCGAGCCGACATATAATTTTCCATTACTTCTATCAGTAATTAGATAAACCGCTTTCTGATTCTGCAAGGCTGCCATCCAGTCCTTCTTGTGCTGTTTGATGATAATTTCAAGTTGCTCCCAAGTAAGCCTTACCTCATCGTATCCCGGAAAATCGTAGCCATCAAATGCAGCAGGGAGAAGTTGGTTCACTAACAGTTCATCACATACATTTTTATAGTAAATCCCCTGTGCTTGACATGTCTTATGAAACTGTATGATCAATCTTCCATAGTAGGGTTTATACTCCGGCAGTTCATCTCCGTCATAAGATATTCCACCTACAATATTAAGATCCTTCGTAATTTTCTTTATCGTGGTCAAAAGCCACTTATCCCAGCCTATTTTCAAAAAACAAACTGCAATCTGGCCTTCATAGAAATAACGTCTCTGTTCTCTCCAAAACAACCACTGTGTATTTACAATATCCGGATTCTTTCTATAAAGATCCAGCGGATCTTCCTCCGGGCTTGGCTGATTAAATTTTATTTTAACTTTGTCCATATCACTTTGCGGAATACGCAAAAGATCATCTATTTTTAATGGCATAAAACACTCCTTCTTTTTAGGATACCCCTTATAATTGCGCCCAAACCATCCACGTCATCCCCGCCGACCCAAATTTCGAGAAAAAGCGCAATTCAAACGCACTGTTTGCACGCGAAATAAACCTCGTTACGCAACCTTCATTCGATTGCGAGCAAGGTA
>ERZ773225.556-NODE-556-length-54407-cov-15.744333_pt1 | contig 54407 bp, 57 predicted proteins | sample MGYA00580993_ERZ773225 | MGnify/ENA primary metagenome ERZ773225 (study PRJEB29015, sample SAMEA2737748) | human gut metagenome | biome: human gut; feature: human-associated habitat; material: faeces | place: China | collected 2012 ...
CGGATAACTTCTGCGCCCCGGATTGCTGTCTGGCCTCTGCCAGCATTTCCCCGATGGTGCGGGCTTTCTCCGGCAGACGGTATTCGGCCTGCACCTTGCGGATCAAATCCATGCACTCCTGATCCGACAGTGGGCGGAGCTTGTCCAGAAGGCCTTCCGCCGTTTCTTTCGTTGCCGGGTTCGGCGCATAGCGCCATGTCATGTAAATCTCATTCAGGGCGGCGTTCTGATTGGTACTTTCAATCTGAAACACCATCCTCATTTCTGCTTCTGTCAGTTTCATTGCCAGCCTCCTTCAAAAATGGGTATAAAAAAACGCCATAGGTTTTTTGAGCCTACGGCGTTTCTTGCGATATTCACAATTCCAAACTTTCCAGCCACTCGTCAAAAGATTTCTTGGAAACGCGGATCGCATTTCCTATGCGGACGATCCTGAACTCCTCCTGCTTGACGAGCTGATATGCGGTTGTGCGGCCAATGTTGAGCATGGCCGCAATCTGTTCCACGGTATATGTGCGCGGTTCCGGCAGTGACTTTTTCTCTTTCTTGTCCATAGTAACCTCCATGTATTTGCCTTGTCATTTTGACTAAGGGAGTGAAGAATGGCAGTAGCAATCGGCTTTGGCTGGGTGTCCTCTTGCTAAGAATTTGCTAATAGGACCACCCAACGGACACATAAAACTGCGTCAGAATAGGTGTTTTGCACCATAAAGTTCGTTTACTACAAGTCATTCTGCGTAAGGGATGATATTGGAAGTTACATCCGAACCGTGTATCACATGGTAAGCCATACTCCTAAGGGGAAGGCCGGGGGTTCGAATCCCTTTTGGCGCGCCAGATAATAACGCCGAAAGCCTTTGTTTTCAAGGGTTTTCGGTTTTTTTATTGAGCAGCAAAAGAAAAAATAATCAAGCTTCGCTTGGAGAGGTTTTTCTCTTTTATTGCTGCAAGGGAATCATGGTTCGTGTATTTCGTATCGCTTTTATTATACAGTAAAATCAGCGGTTTTGTACAGTAGCCGAATTTTTGGGTGATTAGCGGTATTCCGTACGGTTTGTGTAGAATGACCGCTGTTAGTCTGAATTATTTTTTTCGTACATAGCAATAGCAAACTCAAGCATCTGTTTTCCGGCTGAATCAGAAGCCACTTCCTCAAGCTTTTTTGCAAAATCTTCATCTTCCAGTGAGATTGTCACTTGGGATTCAGAATCCGATTCATCAGAGCGGATAAGAAGTTTTCCAATCGCTTTTGCCGTATCAATTCTTACGCTGTCCTCCGGCGTTTCGTAATAGTCCTGTATCGTCCCCAACTGGCGGTGGGCGGTATCCTTTGCCAGGCTTACATAGTCATGCCCGTTAATCGCCAGTTTCTTTGTGATAGAGAAATGTCTTAGGCTGCGCAAGCCGCTTCCCGGGGTCAGATGTACGAATTCTCCACCGTCACCACGGCGAAGTAGCGACCGTCGTCCATGGTGCGGACCAGAGCGCGGATTTTCTCCGCCGCCTGGGCGGCGGTGAGCTTTTCGTCAAAGGGCACCACCGCGTCAAACACCAGATTGGTGTGGGTAGGACCAGCCACCACCCGGAAGTCGTGGATGGTGATGGCGGGGTCCACCTGCTTCACCAGCTCCGCCACCCGGCTCCGCAGGGGGCCGGTCAGGCCGTCGTCGGTGACCACCGGGTCCATATGGATCACCGCCTGGCAGTTCAGTTGGCGGGACAGGTCCATTTCGATGCTGTCCACCACGTCGTGGAGCTCCAGCAGGTCCCCGTGGGCCGGGACCTCCGCATGGAGGGACACCATCACCCGGCCGGGGCCGTAGTCGTGGACCACCAGGTCGTGCAGGCCCAGAATCTCCGGATGGGACAGGACAATGGCCTGAATCCGGTCCACAAATTCCTTTTCCGGCGGCTGGCCCAGCAGAGGGCTGATGGTCTCCCGGGCGGATTTGACCCCGGAGAACAGGATGAAGCCCGCCACCACCAGGCCCACCCAGCCGTCGATGTCCAGGCCGGTCCACTTGGCGATGAGCATGGCCAGCAGCACGGCGGCGGTGGCCGTCGTATCGGACAGGCTGTCGGCGGCGGTGGCCTCCATGGCGGCGGAGCGGATTTTTTTGCCGATCCGCCGGTTATACAGGCACATATACAGCTTCACGCAGATGGACACCGCCAGGATCACCAGGGCGATGACGCTGAAATCCACCGCCGCCGGGTGGAGGATTTTCTCCACCGAGGACTTGGCCAGTTCCACGCCCATCAGCAGAATCAGCCCCGCCACGATCAGGCCCGAGACATATTCCAGCCGCCCGTGGCCGAAGGGGTGCTGGGGGTCCGGCTTTTTCCCGGCCAGGCGGAAGCCCAGCAGGGTCACCACCGAGGACCCGGCGTCGGACAGGTTGTTGAAGGCGTCGGCGGTGATGGCCACGGAGCCGCTGAGGGTACCGGCGAAGAACTTCCCGGCAAACAGCAGGATGTTCAGCCCGATGCCCACAAAGCCGCACAGCTGGCCATAGGCCCGGCGGACCCGGGGGTCCGTGACGTTATCCCGGTCCCGGATGAACCAGCGGGAGAGAAGCTCCATCATGTCACGCCCTCCCCGGAATGGTCAGGGTCATCTGGCAGCACAGGCGGTCCAGATCCTCGTCGGTGGCGGCGGGCAGACGCAGCTTGCCGCCGCAGTCCTGGCAGCACAGGTCCACGGAGTCCCGGTGGACCTGGATGCCGTAGCGGGTGCTGCCGCAGCGGCAGCGGATGCCGCCCCGGGCAGCGATGTCCTTCAGCTCCGACAGCACCTCATACATAATAATGTTGTCGGTGAAGGCCTCCGGGTCCTCCGCCTTCTCCTTGGCGGCCCGGACGGCCAGCTGCTCCATCTGGGCGGACACTTGATCCTCCTGGCCCACATAGCAGCAGATCTGCCTGGTCTTGGGGCAGGCCAGGCCGATGCCCCGGCCCCGCAGCACTGCGTCGGCGCTGCACTCGGCCTGGTGCGTTTCGCCGCACAGGCCGCAGGGCACCCACAGGCGGAAGCGGGAGCCGTCGGTCTCGATGAGCATGTCGGACTGGCCGCAGGGGCACTCGATATGGGCGGCGGCCGCCGCCAGGGAAAAGGCGCTGCGCCGGGCCATGACCGCCCGTCCGCATTTGGGGCAGATATAGCCGAAGCTCCTGGTTTCTTCCATGATGATCCCTCGCTTTATAGTAGTTTCCTCAGTGTACCACACCCCCGGTTTTCCGTCAACCAACTGCGCCGCCGGATAGCCCATGCAGGCTGGGTTCATAATAAATGCTGGGGCCAGGCGGATGCCTGGCCCCAGCATTTATTTTATTACAGAAGCTGAAATCATGACGCAAGCCGGTTCCGGAAATAGGGAATTTTCGGCAGCTGCTTCACCAGCAGCACCCCCAGCACCAGGCAGGCGACGGCCTCCCCCAGGCCCACGGTCAGGGCGTTGAGCCCATAGGCCGGCCAGAAGGCGGCGGAAGTGCCTGCCGTCTCATAGGCCAGCACGGCCCCCACCAGCACCATGTTGCACACCACCGGCGGCAGGGCCGCGGTCCAGGGACTGCGGCACCGGGCGGTCAGCAGGGCGGCGATCAGGGTGGACAGTGATCCCACCACGATGTCCAGGGCCCCATAGGGGCTGAACAGGTTGGCGATCAGGCACCCCACCCCCAGGCCCCAGGCGGTTTCCGGGAACAGGAACGGCAGCAGGCACAGCGCCTCGGAGAATCGCACCTGGATGGGGCCGAAGGTCAGGCCGAACACCGCCCCCAGCAGGGACAGCGCGGCGTAGGCGGCCGCCGTCATGGCGGCCAGGGTCAGCTTTTGCGTGTTTTTGTGTTTCATGTGGTACCTCCCATGTTTTGTTTAGAGAACGGCCCCGCCGGGCCGAACGAACGCCTTGCGGCGCTTGGACAGGTCGGGTCCCTGTCGCCAGAGAGTATACCACATATCGTTGAAAATGGGAAGAGCGAAATGCCCCGGGACCCATAACAGGCCCCGGGGCATTTTTCAGCAGTAGGTCACCCGCAGACGGGGACAGCGGGTCCGCAGGTCCTCCAGCACCTGGCGCAGGGGTTCGGCATATGCCCGCAGGTCCGACGGCAGGGCATCCAGGCCCCGAACCACGATGTGGCGGTCATCCGTCACCCAGAACAGGTCCGTCAGACAGTCCCACATGGCATCCCAGTTTTCCCCGTAGTGGGCCGGGAAACCGAAGGCCCGCCGGATGGCGTCCTGCACCATCCCCCAGTCCCGGCAGGACGTCAGGTCCAGAAGAATGCCGCCCTCCGGCATCGGTGTATAGGCGTGAGGGGTCCATATTTACGCCGCCGGGACGATGACCCGCAGAGCGCCGGTGGTCAGGCCCTGGCTGTCGGTAAGGGCGATGTTGGCGTCACCCCGGTCATAGCACTGGGCCAGCACCAGCAGGCTCCCCTGGGGCAGCTGAGCCGCCGAGCCGTCGGGGTTCAGGCAGGGTACGCCTCCGTCTGCCGCCACGGCGGCCTCATACTCCGAGGCATGATAGGTCAGCTGATAGTACAGGGGCTGGCCGGTTTTCTGGCTGGTCCACAGGTCCGCGCTGTCCACGGCCTTCACGGTCTCGACAAGCTGCTGCACCGACAGCATGGCCGCCACGGTTTCCGAATCCATGGGCAGGGGCCGGTGCTGGTCCTGGGCGGTGACGGTGAAGCCGCTGCCGCTGCGCTGGACGGATACATGTACATCGGCCCAACTGTTCAGAGAATACGTCTCCTCCTGGAGGGACCAGACCGTCATCTCCAGGGAGGTCAGGCTGCCGGTCTCGGAGTACCGGGCCCGCAGGGTCCGCAGGGCCATGCGGTTGTCGATGGCCCCCACGGCGGCATAGATCTTGTCCAGCAGGGCGTCATAGTCCGTGGGCCGCTGCTCCCGGGGGATGGCCACCCGGGTGCACTCGGACAGGTCCAGGGCCACCCGATAGCACTTCTCCGTGTCGGTGGCCAGAGGGCAGTACACCGCCCCGTCGTCGATAAACCCGATGGAAAGCCCCGACAGCCCCGGCTCCGTGAGGGTCTGGCGCTGGGTGGGGTCCTTCAGGTCCACGGCCACCATGCTGCCGCCATGGACATAGTACAGCTTCCCGGCGATGATGGTCAGGGGCTGGGGATAGCTGCCCATCTCCGCCACCACCTCCTCCGTGCCGTCGTCGTGGCGATAGCTGACGGAATAGGTGGTTCCGTCGTCGGACAGGAAGAAGTTATCCACATTCCACTGCTCCTTCTTCCCGCAGCCGGGCAGCAGGGTCGCCAGCAGCATCAGGGCCAGAAGCCCCGCAGTCAGTCGTTTCATGTCAGTCCACCTTTCCCCGGGCCCGGAGGACGTCGTCGGCGGTGATGGTCATCAGGTCCTCCCGGGTGATCTTTTCCATGGTGGCCAGGCGGTTGTTCTGGGCCACCAGAACGTGCTCAAACAGGTTGCGGACGCCCCGGGCGTTGCCGAAGCTGTCGTCCGCCGATTCCTCGGCGATATAGTCCCGGATCAGGGGCTGGGCCTCCTCCGTCAGCTGATAGCAGCCCTTTTTGCACTGCATCCGGAAGATCTCCACCATCTCGTCGGTGGTATAGTCGTCAAACAGCAGGAAGCGGTTGAACCGGGATTCCAGGCCGGGGTTGGAGTGGATGAACCGGTCCATCAGGTCCGTGTACCCCGCCACGATCACCACCAGGTCGTCCCGGTGGTCCTCCATGGCCTTGAGGATGGTGTCGATGGCCTCCTGGCCGAAGTCGTTTTCCGACCGGCCGTTCAGGGCGTAGGCCTCGTCGATGAACAGCACGCCGCCCATGGCCTTTTCGATGACCTTCTGGGTCTTGATAGCCGTCTGGCCCACATAGCCCGCCACCAGGCCGCTGCGGTCCACCTCCACCAGCTGGCCCCGGGACAGAATGTCCAGACTCCGGTAGATCCGGGCCATCATCCGGGCCATCATGGTCTTGCCGGTGCCGGGGTTGCCGGTGAACACCAGGTGCAGGGACATATCCGTGGTGGGCAGGTCGTGCTGCCGCCGCAGCTGGTATACGGAGGCCATGTTGATGAGGTTGTGGACCTCCTCCTTGACGGTTTGCAGACCGATGTAGCCGTCCATCTCCGCCAGCAGGTCCTTCATGTCCTCCTTGGGCAGAGGCTCCGGGGCCTCCGACGGCTGCTCCGGGCCGCCGGACTTCTTCTCCGGGGCCTTGTCGGGGGTCTTATCAGGGGTCTTGGGGACCGCCTTCTCCCCGGGCTTTTCCGCCGGGGACAGGGGCGTGCCCCAGAAATCGCTGTTGACGCTGCGCAGATTCCGCTCCGTCATGGAGCGGATCACGTCCAGCTGCTGGAGGATGATCTCGTCTTTCTTATCCATTTATCCGCTCTCCTTCAATGTGATAGCTTCACATGGCTGATGGCCCGCAGCAGCAGGGCCGACACGAAGCCCGTCAGGGCCCCGGTGAACAGGGACACCACCAGCAGAAACGGCAGATATCCCAGCACGGCGGTGTTGCCCAGGGTAATTAGGGCCGCCGCCATCTGGCCGATGTTGTGGCCCGCCGCGCCGCCGATGGACACGCCGTATACCGACAAACCCGGCAGCCGGGACAGCGCCAGCATCACCAGCATGGCCAGTGTTCCCCCCAGCAGGGAAAACAGCAGAGCCGAGGCGTTTCCGGCAAAGAGACTGCCCAGCAGGCACCGGGCCGCCAGGATGCACAGGGCCGGAGCGGCCCCCAACTGATACAGGGCAAACACCGTGACGATGTTGGCCAGGCCCAGCTTCACCCCCGGCAGGGGGATCACCAGCGTCACGGGAAACAGGTTTTCCAGGGTGCTCAGGCCCAGGGCCAGAGCCGTCAGCACCGCGCACAGCGCCAATTGGCGGGTAGATATCTTCATGCCGCCCCTCCTATCCCAGCACCGCGTCGGGGCCGCCGCCACCACCGCCGGTAAGCTGCACCACCACCTGCTCCGGCAGGCAGACAATGCTCTGTCCCGCCCGGGTGATGGTGCCGGTGTGGACGCAGTCCTGGCCCGGGCAGTCGCTCTCCGCCACCCGGACCCCGGTTTTGTCCAGGGTGACGGTCAGGTGATAGATCCCCTCCACGGGGACGGTAAGCTCCTCCGTCAGCCGGTCCAGCCGGACGGTCTGCACCACCTGGCCCCGGTGTAGGATGGTGGCGGTCAGGGGGCCGGAGGACTCCAGGCCGCCATAGTACCACACCGCGGAGAGCACCGCCAGAGCCGCCACCAAGGCCGCCACCGCTCCGTCCCACCAGGTGGGCCGGAGCTTAGGGCTCAATGCACGCATACGCATAGCCGCTTCCCTCGGTTTCCGTCAGTTTATCCGCCAGGCCGGGGGTATACAGCACCTGCCCGTCCTTTGTGATGAGCACCATATCAAAGCCGCCGTTTTGCCGCCAGAAATCCTGGGCGGCCTCCCGGCCCATCACATAAAGAGCCGTGGAATAGGCGTCGGCCATGGTGCCGTTATCCGCCACAATGGTGACGGACAGCAGGTCCCCCTGCACCGGCCAGCCGGTCTTGGGGTCCAGAATATGCTGATATACCGTGCCGTCGGGGCCGGTGAAATACCGCTGATAGCCGCCGGAGGTGACGGCGAAGGCGTCGGTCAGGGCGAGCATCGCGGCATAGCCCTCCTGCTCCGGGTGCTGCACCGCCACGCTCCAGGCCTGGCCTCCTGGCTTTGCGCCCCGGGCGTATACGTTGCCCCCCAGGCTCACCAGGGCGCTGTCTACCCCGTATTGGGCGAAAATATCCGCCAGCCGGTCGGAGGCGTAGCCCTTGGCGATGCCGCCCAGGTCCATGGCGCAGCCCTCATCCAGGGTGACGCGGGCGCCCTCCAGGGTCACGTGCTCCGTCCCCACCAGGGGGAGCAGAGCGTCGATCTCCGTCTGCTCCGGCACCCGGGGGCTGTCGGTGGTGATGCCCCAAAGGGTCACAAGCGGGGCAACGGTGGGGTCAAAGGCCCCGCCGGTAGCCTGACTGAGAGTCAGGGCGGCGGAGATCAGGTCCGCCGTCTCCTGGGACACATCGGCGCGGCCCTGGGCGTTCAGGATATAGATTTCGCTTCCCTCCCGGGTCCGGGACAGGGCCCCGTCCAGGCGGTTCAGCTCCTGACCGCAGGCGGCCAGGGCCTCCGAAGCCTTGTCTCCGTAGGCGGCCAGGGTCATATAGGTGTCCATGGCGAACAGGCTCAGCTGTTCCGGCTCCGATTGGACGCCGCAGCCGGAAAGGCACAGCAGAAGCGCCGCCAGCACGGCGCAGCATACACGCTTCATAGCTCCCGCCTGCCTTCCAGGGCACGCATCAGCGTGGCGTCGTCGGCAAATTCCAGGTGGCCGCCCACGGGGATGCCGTAGGCCAGGCGGGTAACCTTTACCCCGAAGGGCTTTAAGAGCCTTGCCAGGTACATGGCCGTGGTCTCCCCCTCGGTGTCGGGATTGGTGGCCATGATGACCTCCTGAATGCCGCCCTGGGCCACTCGGTCCACCAGGGACTTGATCTGCAGATCGTCGGGGCCCACGTGGTTCATGGGGGACAGCACCCCGTGCAGCACATGGTACCGGCCGTTATACTCCCGGCTGCGCTCGATGGCCACCACGTCCCGGGGGTCCGCCACCACGCAGATGGTGGTGTCGTCCCGCTTGGGCGAGGCGCAGATGGGGCACAGGCCCCCGCTGGTGAGGTTCTGGCACACGGGACACAGGGTCACGCTGCGCTTGGCCTCCAGAATGGCGTCGGCAAAGTCCCGGGCCTGGTCCTGGGGCAGGTTCAGCACATGAAAGGCCAGCCGCTGGGCGGACTTGGAGCCGATGCCCGGCAGCCGGGCAAACTGCTCCACCAGATTTTCAAGAGGGGCGGGGAAAAATTCCATAGTATCTTCCTTTTCAAGTGAAATCGGGCCGCATCAGCCCCGAAGCTCCCGGATGCGGGCGGGAATGTCCACCGCCTTGTACACGGCGGACCCGGCCACCAGGACGTTTGCGCCGCTGGCCACGCAGATCTTGCAGGTACTGGGGTCCACGCCGCCGTCCACCTCCAGCTCGCAGCCGGGGTTCATGGCGTCGATATACCGGCGGATCTCCTGCACCTTGGGCATCATGTCGGCCATGAACTTCTGGCCGCCGAAGCCCGGCTCCACCGTCATCACCAGGATCATCTCCACCCGGTCAATAAAGGGCAGCACGGCACTGGCAGGGGTCCTGGGCTTCACCACCACGCCGGCCTTCTTGCCCTTGGCGTGGATTTTGTCGATGGCGGCCAGGATGTTCTCCTGGGTGTCGGCCTCCATATGGCAGGTGACGATGTCCGCCCCGGCGTCGCAGAACTGGTCCACATAGCGCACCGGCTCCTGAATCATCAGATGCACGTCCAGGGGCAGGTCCGTCACCGGGCGGATGCACTTCACCACCGGGATGCCGATGGAGATGTTGGGCACGAACAGGCCGTCCATCACGTCCACGTGGACGTAATCCGCGGTGGAGATGGCCTGAATGTCCCGGGCCAGATACGCAAAGTCCGCGGACAGGATAGAGGGGGAAATTTTGATCATGAGAATCGGTCCTTTCAATCAGCAGGGTGACGGGGCGGCGGCAGACGGCATAGGATGGCTCAAGCGGCCCGGGACCGGAAGCTCTCCGGCCAGTCCGGCGCAGCCCTCCCGCCCCGCAGGAGACGCCGGCCGCCGCTTTTCAGATAGGGGGCCGGCGGTTCGCCGGCCCTCAATTGGGCAAAAGAATACGCATACATTATACCAATCCCCCCGGCAGATTGCAACGAGGAAAAGGGGCGATTCCCCGGTCCCAGAGGCCTGCGGCGGAAAAAATCATGTCCATTCTGTGAATTTTGCAAAGAAAGGCTTTACGTTTGCGGCAGATTCCTGTAGAATGAGTGCGTCCTTTTCCGGAAGGACCTCATTTTTTTGCAGAACGAGGCGCTCGTATGAATTTCTTCCAAAAAATTGGCAACTCCCTGGCCCGGTTCATGTATGGGCGCAACGGCGTGGACCAGCTGGGGTTCGTGACCCTCTGGGCGGCCATTATTCTGGACGTGGTCAACCTCTTTGTCCGGAACCAGGTGGCCTACAGCATTCTGTCGGCGGTGGCCATGGTGCTGACCATTTGGATGGTGTTTCGCATGTTTTCCAAGAACCTGTCCAAGCGCCGGGCAGAGAATGCGGCTTATATGAACAAGGTGGTCTATCCCCTGCGGCAGGCCCTGTCCCGCAGCCGGGACAAGGAGCACAAGTATTTCACCTGCCCCAACTGCCGCACGGTGTGCCGGGTACCCCGGGGCAAGGGCCGCATCGTCATCACCTGCCCCAAGTGCGGCGCGGAAATCCACGGCAAAAGCTGACAGCAAGAAAATATCAACTCCCGGCGCGGGGCACCCGCGCCGGGAGTTTTTTTGCTCTGCCGCTTATCCGATCCACTCCACCCGGCAGGCCTCCCGCAGCATCTCATCGGAGGCTGCTTTGTTCTCGGCATAGGCGTCGGGCCCGGCCTCATAGTCGGCGGTGATGGCCTCCAGCTCCCGGGAAAGCTGGCCATAGCCGTCGGAGACCGTCAGCTTCCCGCCTCTGATGCGGGTGATCCTGTCCCGGGCGTCGGGCCACTCCCCGGTGTCCGGGCCGCTTTCCAGGATCGTCCGGTTCCGGGCCAGGGAGACGATGAGCCAGGCTTCGTACCGGGCTGGTGCATAGCCCGCCGCCTCCAGCGGGGCGGACCGCTCCAGCCGCACCGCGTATCCCACGGACGGGTGCTTTTCCTGGACGTCCCGCACCAGCTGGCACACCTCCCGGAAAATCCGGTCCTCGGCCTGCCGGACCTCCGCCGCGCCGACGGTTCCTTCGGCGGGCCGGGATTTTCGGGCCGGTGTCTTGGGGGCGGGCCGGTCCGGGCCGCTCTCCTCCGGCTCCTTTTGGGGCAGGGCCCGCCGGATCAGGCAGTACCCCACCAGGCAGAAAACCACCGACAGCCCCGCCTGCGTCAGGATCGACCGGCGGGTCATGGCCCCCTGCCGGACGGACTTCTCCGGCGCGTCGGGGTCATACCGGACGGTCAGGGTCTCCCCGAAGCCGTAGCGCAAGCGCACCCGGTGCAGCTTCCCGGTGTAAACGTTGCCCCGGGCCTCGTACTGGTAGGTGATGTTGTATTCTTTTCCGTTTTCGGCCACGTCGATCACCGTCGCCGTGGCGACCGGCCAGTCTCTTTGCCGCACATAGACGGTGACATTGCTGACCAGGCTATAGACCGTGACGCAGAGAAAGATCACCGCCGCCGCAAACAGCACGGGATTAAAGCCCTTGAACCTCTTCATAGCTCCTCCATTTACTTCAACATTAGAATTCATAGTTCTGCAGTAGTAAATTTTCCGTTTCTTATTCGCTCCACCAGCCCGCAGCTTCCAGAAACGCAAGCACATCGGCCTTGCCCTCCTGCGTGGTATACACATAGAGCATTATCTGTCCACTGCGGATTTTTGCTGCGAAATTCGTGGGGCTGTCCACGGCATAGACCTGACCAGTAAAGGTATTGCTCTCCGTCACCTCACCGGTGATGGGGAGGGTCGCAGCGGCATAGAAACGGTAGCAGGCATCTGCGGAATCCAGCCTGCAGTAGTCCAACCGCAGAGAGTCCTCATGCACGGAAACAGAGCGGATCAGCATGGAACCGATGCCCCAGCTCTGGCGGATATCCTCCGTAGAGTCCACGGCAGTATAGCCGGCTGCCGCTGCGGCCTTGCGGAACTTATCCAAGTCCGAAGTTCCCGACGTGAGGAAGAATTTCACGAAAAGGACGAGGGCGACGAACGCAAGAAGCCAAGCCGCAAGTCGGGGGACCCACTGCTTCGCCGGGATTTTTGCAATGGCCGTTGAATCAAATCCCGTGTCTGTCTCCGGAACCGATTTCTTCAGCTCCTCTGTGTGCGTCCTTCGCAGAAGGCTGCGAAGTAGCTCCAGCACCCCAGAGAGGAAAAAGCCCACCACTGCGATGGCCGTTCCCAAAACCAGAAGAACCACCAGATCACGGGTATGGGGAGAGAGGGTGGTCGTGCTCTCCTCCGGCGCCTCCGGGTCGTATTTCACGGTGATGACATCCCCCACCAAACGGGGCGATGACAGCTGTCCCGATTTGCCGGTATAGGTTTCCCCATTCACTGTATACTCGTATACGAGGGTGTAATAGGTACTGCTTCTGTTACCGCTCCCGTGGGAGCGGACGACATGGCTGGAGACATCCGTGACCGTTGCCTGCGTGGTGAGCCAGTCGTTCTGACGGGATTGCTCTGCATAGTCCTTGATCCCGTTCACGATCAGGACGATGCCCACGACCATCATCACATAGCCCATGAGCCGGAAGTAAAGGGGAAATTTTCTATTTTGTTTTCTCCACATTCTTAATTCCTATGCCTCCTTGCTTCGCTCCATCAGCGCCTCCATTTCCCGCTGAAACAGAGCCTTATCATGCAGAATCTTATGCTTCGTACCAGTGGAGTCTGTGCTCCTCCATCAGATAGAAATCACAAAAAATACCATCAGGTTATAGAAAAAGTGCATCCCGGCGCAGACGTAAAAGGCGTTGTCCCGGCGGAATATCTGCCGGACCAGCAGGGCGGCCAGCCGGAAAGCAAAGGCGATGACCACCTGCTTCACGCTGCCGTTCATCGCCCAGTGTACCCCGGCAAACAGCGCAGCCGCAGCTGCCATGCTCCACACGGCCTTCCCTCTGAACAGCCGCATCAGGGTGTCGTACAGGTAGTAGTTGAAATACGCCTCCTCAGCCAATGCAACGATCATCTGCACCAGGATGAAGCCGGCGGCATTCTGTATGCCCAGCCGGGGAAACAGCGAAATGTCCTCGAACAGCATGGCGACGCCCGCGAAAACCACCGCCAGCAGGCACCCCAGCCCCAGTCCCGTCAGAACCTGCCGGACCACGTTGGCGGCGGTCCGCTTCAGCCTGAAGAGGTCCGTGTCAAAGTCCCGGCGCAGATAGGCGGCGCTCAGCCCCAGCACAAGGCCGTTGAAGGCCATGTAAAACAGGTTGGGCAGGTTGGCCGCGCGGCTTGTAAGAAAAAGCGCGGACAGATAGACCAGCAGGAGCACTGCATGGTGCGGCAGGCAGTGTTTTGGCAGTGCTTTCATATTCCCTTACCTCCGCAGATAGCCGGTCTCCGCCAGAATTTCGTTGATCTCCGTCAGAGAATCCGGCGAACAGGCATAAATCAGCGTGTCACCCCGGAACAGCACCAGATAGTACACGCCGTCCGCCACTATGGTGAACATCTTGCCGCCGCCTGAGAGGGCGGTCTCGTGACTTTCCCGCGCCCTAGGCTCCAGGTCCGGGGCCGTCTCATAGGATATCTGGTTATACACCAGGTCCACCGTTTTATCGTCGGCGTAGCGATAGCACTCCACCCGACTGCCGCCCTTTGCCCCGGCGATGGCCCGGGTGAGCTTGTTCCGGTCGATCCGCCCATAGGTCAGGGATACGTCCGCCGTTTCGTACCCCTTTTCCTGCAGAATCTGCGCAAAATGCACCGGGTCCGGCGTCTCCGTCCGGCCGGAGGCCGCGCCGCTTCCAAAGATATACAGGACCGCCAGAAGGACGCCCACCGGCACGGCGACACGAGCCGCCGTTTGCCCCAGGTGCGCCCGGCTGTATGCCCGCTCCGTCTGGTGCTTTTCCCGGAGCTTCTCCGCCGCAGCGGGGTCCAGGGGATGGATTCGCCTGTAGAGCGCGCCCCCGGCGGCCAGAACCAGGTTGACGGCAAGCAGAATCCAGTTGCCGGTCATGGCAAAGGACAGGCAGTCCGGATTGGCATACACCCGGGCCAAGAGGTACATGGCCGCCACGCTGGGGAGGACCGCCGCCACGTGCATCCGCATAAAGCAGATGGACTTTTCCGGGTTGGCGCTGTACTCGTTGAAGAAGTGGACGTAGTACCACCAGTTCCGCTTTCTTCTAACGGACGACGCACTGATGCCGGAGGTGGCTTCTTTGAATTCCATATAGGTCATCCCGGTCAGATGCACGGCCTCCTGGGTCATCCAGTGGGTGCAGAGCAGGTTGACCGGCACCAGGAGAATGGAAAACAGGATACAGATCGTCTGGGTATTCACGATAGATCACGCCTTTCTTATGCAAAGATTATAAAGAAAGCAGCCTTGAAAGTCAAGGCTTTCTCACGGAGCGGAACGTACCGCTCCTTCCAAAAAAAGCGGCAAAAAGCTGTGCCATTTCTGACACAGCTTTTTGCCGTATTTGGGGGGTAAAAACGCGATATAAGGGCGACTTCCCACGCGGCTTTTTCAAGGGCTTTTTCCTCCGGCAGACCGTCATCTGCGGCAGATGCTTCTGGACGATTTCCCCCACCATGACGCCGACAAGTGAAAGCAGAACAAAAAACGGTCCCCGCTTCGGTGGGGACCGTTTTTAATATGCATCGTTTCAGCCCATGCGCCGGGCGGCGATATAGTGGGCGGAGTAGTAGGGATTGCCGTTCAGCGCCGTCAGCAGGACGCCGCCGCTGCCATAGGTAGAGGCGTGGACAAACTGGTCGTTGCCCACATAGATACCGCAGTGGGAGGCGGTGCTGGAGGAATAGTAGTCGTCGTGAAAGAAGATCAGGTCCCCGGGCTGCAGCTGGCTGCGGTCCACGGCGGTGCCGTAGCGCATCTGGTCCGTGGCCCCGTGGGGCAGGCGGATGCCGAACTGACCATAGATATACATGGTAAAGCCCGAGCAGTCAAAGCCTGCGGGGCCCGCGCCGCCGTATACATAGGGGGCCTTGCCCACAAAGGACCGGGCCAGGGCGGCGATCTCCGCCCCGGTGCCGGAGGCAGGGGCAGCAGGCGTGGTGGGGGCAGCAGGCGCAGGGGCGGGGGCGGCAGGCCGGGCGGCGGCCAGGGTCAGGTGATCCCCGGACATATAGCCGGTTTTGCCGCTGTACTGCACCCGGAACCAGCCGTTTTCAAAGCCGGACACGTCCACATATTCGCCCCGGGAGACGGTGGCCAGCACCGCGCCGGAGGCGGCGGCCCCGCTGCGCAGATTCAGCCCGTCGGAGATGACCTGGGCCACGCAGCGCAGGTCACCGGCAGAGGACCGGGCCGTCACATAGTCCGCAGACATATAGCCGGTTTTTCCGTCATAATTCACCTTGTACCAGCCGTCCTGGCGGCCCAGGATGGACACGGCGGTGCCCCGGTTCAGCTCCGCCAGAATGGCGCTGCCGGTGTTGGCGGCGGCCCGCAGGCGGACGCTGTCCGCCGTGACGCCCACGGCCAGAACGGACGTGGAGGAGGCGGGCTGGGCAGGCTGAGCGGGAGCGGCGCTTTCGGTTTTCTCCCGGGCAGGGGCCTCCGGCGCAGGAGCTTCAGCGGAAACCTCCGCAGTTGCTTCCTCCTGGGCGGCGGTGTGGATGGCCTGGGCCGGGGGCGTGTAGTCCGCCTCCGTTTCCGGGCCGTCTACCACCGGGCGCAGGTCCCGGGCAGGCAGGGTGTCGATGTTATAGGTCATGGCGTCCATCCGGGGCTGCCCGCCGGGCAGCGCGGAGATGACGCACAGGGACAGGGTCAGGGCCGCCGCCAGCATAGCGGCAGCCACCTTGCGGCTGAGCTTCATGAACAGGACTCCTTATCGGGTGTGGATAAATCGGCTTACTTGCCGGCCAGGGCGCGCTCCAGCCAGATGCAGCCCACGTCCATGGCGGCGTAAAGGCTGTCCTTCTCGGACTTCTTCACCACCCGGTCCCGGGACTTCAGGTCGGGGTCGGTCATCTGCAGCTGGACGGACACCCGGGTGGCCACGTCCATGTCCTGTTCCTTCTTGGTGTCCAGGATCTGCAGCAGGACGATATACTTGTCGGCCATGCTGCCGTAATAGATCAGGTTGTCAACGCGGCGCAGGGGATGATTTTTATAAACAAGGCCGTTGCCCTTTTTAACCTCAGACATAACACTTCTCCTTTTAATAAATACTTGTAACCAAATTGTAACACATGGCCCCAGGAATGTCAAACGCCCTTCCAATGGAAAACCAAACCCTCCGGCCCCGCCGGAGGGTTTGGCTTTCCATCCCTATATCTCTCGGTTGTTTCCGCCACGGACCAACCGGAAAAAGAGCGTCACATGCTGCCGCAGCTTTTCCAGGCACTCGCCCTCCCGCTCCGGCTGGCGGTCGCAGATGCCGATCAGGGTCAGCACCGGGGCCACATACAGCATGGCCAGCGTGTCCGGGTCCTCCGCCGCGATCTCGCCGGACGCCATCAGCGCCCGGAAGATACCGGCGTGATAGGCAAGCACCCGGTCCACATAGCGCCCGGAATACAGGGCGGCCAGCTCCGGCGAGCGAAACTGCTCGATGGTCATCATGCGGCGAAAGCGGCTGATCTGCTCATTATGGAGGGAGTATGCAAAAATCTGCCGCACCTTCTCATAAAGCGCGTCCTCGGTGATCTCCGCAAAAACCGGGATATCCCGGGACGCGCTCTGCACATGGATGTTGAGCCTGCCGGTGTCCGCCTCATACTGCGCCGCCGTGGACTCCACAATGGCGTCAAAAATCGCCTGCTTGCCCGGAAAATGGTTATAGAGCGAGGGAGCCCTGATGCCCACCGCCTCTGCAATTTCCCCCACGCTGACAGCGTCATAGCCGCGGGCGGAAAAAAGCTCCAGGGCCTTGTCCAGAATTCTCTGCTTCGTGTCCTCCTGCTTCATCATCGCACCCCACTAACAAGTATTAGTTAGCGGTATTATAGCAATTCCTCCGGAAAAATCAAGCCGGGAACCGGCCCCGTCACAGGGCGGCAAACAGCGCCGCGCCCTTTTTCCGCAGCCACCGGTGCAGCACCGCGCACAGCAGCAGGTTGGCCGCCGCGAAGCAGGCTGCGTATCCGGCAAAGCCCAGCCGCCAGCCGGGCAGCAGCAGGAAGCCCGCAAACAGCAGAACCGTGTAGCCCATGCCGCCGAACAGGGTCAGCATCACCGGCGCGCTTTGCTTGATGGGCATCAGCTGGTCGGTCCAGGTCAGCACCGGCATTTTGACCCCCAGGGTCAGGCCCGCCAGGGCCCCCAGCAGGGCATAGGACGCGGCAAACACCGCCATGACCAGAAGTCTCACCAGGCCCAGGGGATAGACGATGGCCGCGCACACCGCGCAAAGCAGCAGCGGCGGGACCGTCAGCAGCACCTGCATCCGCAGCTTCGCCCGAAGGGCCTGCCACGGCTCCACCGGAAGCGACTGCATGAGCCACAGGCTCTTTCCCTCCAGGGACACGGAGGGGGCCGTCATGAGATTCATGGACGCCAGGCCGCACAGCAGCACGCACAGCATCACCGGGACGCTGCCCTCGGTATCCGCAAACAGGGCGTCCAGCATGGCAAAGAGGCTGCCGCCCTTCCACAGCACGGCGGCGGCGCAAATGGGCATCAGGAAGGTCCCCAGGCCGCAGTTGAGCATATAGGCGGGGTTGGCGGCAAAATGCGCCAGCTCCCGGTGCAGCAGCGCCCCGTCCACGCTGCGGCGGCGCAGGGCAGTCTCCCGGTACGTCCGGCGGGCGGTTTTCCCGGTGGAGGTGGCGATATGCAGGAAGCTGCGGGAGAGCAGCACCCACATCAGGCCGCACAGCGCCGCCACCGCCGCCGTGACCGCCAGCATGGCCGCCCCGCTGCCCGTGCCCACGCTGCCGAACAGGTACAGGGGATAGGCCCGGCTCCGGATCTGGGCGCCGTAGGTCCCGGCGTTGGCCAGCAGGTCCTGAAGGACGCTCTGGGCCTTGAAATAGACGAAGTAATACAGGCCGATGAACACCAGCGAGGCCAGCACAACGACGAGGCTCTTGTTCCGGAGCTTCTGGCTGATTTTTGCCGCCACCCAGCCCAGGGCGCAGGAGAGCACCAGCACCGCCAGGGAGATCAGCAGGGTCAGCACCAGTCCGCCCAGAACGGCGGACGCCGTGACCCCCACGGTGACCCAATAGATGATCACCGCCGGAAGGATCACCACGGCGGAGTACATCAGGCCCATCAGATACACCCCGGACAGCCGGGCCGCCACCAGGCTGGACACCGGAACCGGCATGGACAGCAGCAGGTCGTTATCCTTGGGCAGGTACAGCCCCGCGTAGGTGTTGAATATGCTGCCGAAGGCTCCCAGCAGCACGGCGATCAAGCCCATCAGCGCAAAATAGAGCCAGCCCAGGCCCGCCGCCGCCAGCGGCCCGCAGAGCTTCACCGCCAGCAGGGTGAAAATGCCGCCCAGGATGCCCGCCATCAGCAGGACGAACAGCCCGATATACAGGGCCGTGGCCAGCCGGGAGCGAGCCTTGTTCTTCTTGGCGTCGTAAAAATAGGACCGAAAAATCTCAAACAGCTGCTTTTTCAGCAAGAGCTTCAGCATGATTCGCCCTCCAGCTCCAGGAACACGTCCTCCAGGGAGTCGTCGCCCTTGACCTCCTCCATGGTGCCGGAGCGGATCAGCCTTCCGCCCTGGATGATGGCCACCTTATCGCAGAGCTTTTCCGCCACCTCCAGCACATGGGTGGAGAAGAAGATGGCCCCGCCCTCATCGCAGACCTGGCGCATCATCCCCTTGAGCAGGTGGGATGCCTTGGGGTCCAGGCCCACGAAGGGCTCATCCATGAGGATCAGCCTGGGCCGGTGCAGCCAGGCGGAGATAATGGCCAGCTTCTGCTTCATGCCGTGGGAATAGGCGGCGATGGGCTGGGCCAGGTCCTCCGTCAGCTCGAAAAGACCGGCGTATTGGCGGATGCGGTCCTGCCGGTCGGCAGCGCTGACGCCGAAGATGTCCGCCACAAAGTTCAGATATTTGATGCCGGTCATGTAGTCGTACAGGTCAGGGTTATCCGGGATGTAGGCAAAGGTCCGCTTGCACTCCAGCGGCTGGGTCCGGATGGACTTGCCGTCTACATAGATTTCCCCCTGGTCGAATTGCAGGATACCCGCCACGGATTTCAGGGTGGTGGTCTTGCCCGCCCCGTTGTGGCCAATGAAGCCGTAAATCTCCCCCGGGGCGATGTGCAGGTTCAGGTCGTCCACGGCTTTTTTCTCGCCGTAGGCCTTGGATAAATGTTCAATTCTGAGCATCTCGTTCTCCTCTATTCAGCAGCAGTCGGATTTCGTTGGCGGCTTCCTCCGCGGAAACGGCGTCCGTATCCACCCGCAGGTCGTGGGTCTCCGTCTCAAACTGGCCGTATTTCCGCTCCAGCATGGCGGCCACCGGGGCGGGCAGATTCCCGTGCATCCGCGCGGCAAACCGCTCCTTGATGGTGGCAAGGCCCGCCGTCACCAGCACCCGGACGCAGCCCTCCGGCAGCAGGGCCAGCTGGTCCTTTTCGGAAATGACGTAGAGGATCGTCTCCTCGCCGCGCAGCTTCTTCTGGAACAGGGCCGCCGCCATGCTTTCGCTTTTGGCCAGCTTCAGATAGTCCCTTCCGCTGAAAACCTCTGCGGAAAGCGACGGGGCCAGCGCCGCAGCGATGGTGGATTTCCCCGTGCAGCTGTCTCCGAATAATGCAATTACCATGATCGTTCATCCTTCCTCTCGTTTCACCGGCTCCCCGGCCCGTCTGTGGGGGAGGAGATCAGCGTGATCTGCCGCTGACGGCTCCCTTCCTTCACGCCGATGTCCATATACTTCAGGGCCGTCTGGTTGATCTCCGTCAGAAAGCCGGTGAATTCCTCATCCGTCAGGGTCAGGGTGCAGGTGGTCATCAGCAGCATATCCCGCCTGGGGTCGGCCCCGCCGCCGGAAAAATATCTGGCAAAGGAGGCGCTGAGGCCCAGCAGCGCGGTCTGCACCACCGTGCCGTCGTCATCGATCTCCAGGGCGCTTCTGTTCAGGCTGTAAATGCTCTCCACCGTGCCGCGGATGCGGTTCTCCCCCACCACCGTGAGAATGCCGCTTTCCGTCAGCAGCTTCATGTGCCGGTACAGGCTGGCGCCGGGAACATCCGGCAGGGCCTTCCGGATCTCCTTGACCGTGCCGGTTTCGTGAAGCAGCAGATACTGAAAGATCCGCTGCCGCACGGGATTCATGACGATCTCCGCCAATTCCATACGGTGCCCTCCCCTTTTATTGCTCTACGATTCTATTATATTCTCATTTTTGAGAATATCAATCGTTTTTTCATCCCCGCGCAAAAAAGGCCCGGCTACCGCAATGGGTAACCGGGCCTCAACCATTCGTATATGGTATAAACGGGAATAAACTTCGTCAAAAGGATTCAAAGCAAAACAAAGATACCGGGAGGGATAAATTGCCTCTATAGATGCGCCTCGCAGAGCTCGGAATGGAGGGGAATTTTCCCCTATTTTTTAACCCATTCATCGCTCCAAACCCGATTTTCCCCTATGGTTAACCCATTAAAAAGGGGATAGAGAGTATCAAATTTCCTCAAAAGGAAACAGCGGAATCAAAAAAGAAAAACCCCGGAAACCGTTGAGTTTCCGGGGTTTTTGGGTATTTTGAAGTCTCGATTATCTCTTGCTGAACTGCGGAGCGCGACGAGCTGCTTTGAGACCGTATTGGGCTGAAAAAAATCTCGATTCCCCTTGATATTCCAACACTTTTGAGGATGTCGCAACTGGACTTAGCCCGTATATTAACAGAAAACATCGTTAAAAACGGGTATTTTCAAGACATTGCGACAGGCCGTAACGCAGCGTTTACGACAGGGAGAAGTTCTTGGGGCTTATTATACTTGATTTTTGCATAAATGTCCATAGTTGTTTTACTGTTTTTATGCCCGGCGAGATATTGCACGGTCTTGGGGTCTACCCCCATATATAAGAGGTTCGTAATGTATGTGTGGCGAAGCTGGTGCGGGGTCACATGGAAGTCCAGACTATACACATGGTTCGGGGAGCCTTTTCGATGGCTTCCGAGAATGGGGCAGGTCGTATAACGGATGTGTTCCCCATTCACATACTTGTAGTTGATTTTCTCTCCTGCGGTGTGGTTCTTAACATGGTACCAAACTCCCACAAATTCGCCCTCAGAAAGGGGGCCACCCTTACGATTTGAAATCACAAAGGCAGATTTGGAAGATCGTTTTGCCTCTCGCAGGCACTCCACCAAACACTTTGGAATGGGAATATCCCTTCGGGATGCCGGAGTTTTTAATACGGTAGAGATCTCCGGCTCTTTCCGGTGGCTTCCCCGCCATGCACGCCGGACAGAAATATAGGGGGTCGGCGTGTCCAGGAACACACAGTCCCATTGCAAAGCAAGACTCTCCTCACGCCGTAGACCTGCGTACAGGCCGAGCATGACAAACACATACGGGGGAAGGCCCTTGACTGCATCTACCAGCTTTTTTACCTGCTCATCCGTCAGTGCGTCCATCGGTTTACCTGGCACACCGCCCTTGGCGCTGATCTTAGCAGCAGGATTGTAGTCGATGACCTCACTGCGCTCTGCCGAGTAAAAGATGCTTTTGATAAGCATATTGACGGTATCAAAAGTGTGCTTTGCTCTTTTGGACACAGGAACAAGCGCCAGCTTGATGTCGTCGGAGGTCACATCGGAAAGATACAGGTTTCCTAACGGCCCGACAATATACTTATACATCTCTCTGCGATAATTCCGTAGTGTATCTTGTGTTACCGTGGCCGAGCGCATGAGCAGCCACCTCTCACAATAATCTTCTACGGTAGGGTTTTGCCTCCGAAAAAGGATGTCCTGCACCTGCTGCCGTGCGTCCTGCTCCTTCTTGTATAGTTCCTCACAGGTGGAAGCATAAAGGGGAACCCGTTTGCCGTCGGCGTCAGTGACCCTGGTACGGAAATAGGTGACACCACTGATCTCAACTGTGCCGTATGACGGTATGTTTTGCTTTTTCTTTGCCATATTGATCTTCCTTTCTTGGCGTTATGTATTGGCAATGGCATACCCGTTTTACCAGAAATCAGCGTTGGGCGCAAAGGTGCAAACCGGCATGAAAATAGTACGAGGAATTTCTTCCTCGCACTTAGCGCATATATCTTAATTTATGAAGCGTCCCATTCAGCAAAAGCACCACTCGTGTATTTTTCGTCAGACCGTACAAACAGTAAAATCAAAAAGTTTTGGGAAACCGGTTGATTTTTTCGAGAAATCAGGCTATAATAATATTGGATATTAAATCAGCCGAAAGGAGGGGGCTTTATGAAATATATCAAACGGCACGCAGAAGCAACGGTGAATACGCTTTCCAAAATGTTTGGTGCGATCCTTGTTGCCGGCCCGCGGCAGGTCGGAAAAACCACCATGCTTCAGCGCATTACGGAAGGGATGAACTATGCAGCTCTCGACGATCCGATCATCCGTGCGACAGCACAGGAGCAAAGCGGCACCTTTTTCAAAGACAATCCGCCTCCGGTATTTGTTGATGAAATCCAGAAGGCACCGGAATTGTTTTCTCAGATCAAGATGCTTATAGACCGGGAGCATAAAAAAGGGCAGTTTTTCATGTGTGGCTCTCAGCAGTTTCAAATGATGAAGGGCGTCAGCGAATCGCTGTCTGGCAGAATCGGGCTGGTAACTCTGCTTGGTTTTTCCTTGCGTGAGCGGTACGGCGTTTCCAACGACACACCGTTTCTGCCGACGGATGAGTATTTTGATGAGCGCAAAAAGCAGCTTGCCAACATTCCATACGAGGATGTATGGAAGATGATCCACCGCGGCTCTATGCCGGAGCTTTGTGAGAATCCGGATTTTGATTGGCAGATGTTTTATGGCGCCTATGTGCGTACCTATATTGAACGGGATGTCCGTGACCTGTCCGAGATCGGGGACACCGTGAAATTCACTCGCTTTATGACGGCTGCCGCAGCGTCCACCGGGCAGCTCGTCAACCTTGCCTCTATGGCACGGGATGTCGGGATCAGTCAGCCGACGGCGGAACGATGGCTTTCGATTCTCGTAGCCTCCAACATCGTTTATCTGTTGAAGCCATACTCAAACAACATTACCAAGCGTGCAGTAAAGACTCCAAAGCTGTATTTCTTAGATACCGGGCTGGCCGCCTACCTTACGCGGTGGAATACGCCGGATGTTCTGAAAAACGGCGCTATGGCCGGTGCTTTCTTTGAGAGTTTCGTGATCTCCGAGATCATTAAGAGTTATTATAACAAGGGAATCGTTGAACCGCCGCTGTATTTCTATCGAGACAAAGATATGAACGAGATCGATCTGGTGATTGAAGAAAACGGAACCCTGTATCCTCTCGAAATGAAAAAGCATGCGGATCCACAGAAGAAGGATATGGATGCATTCGATTTGCTCGACAAGATTCCCGGCACAAAGCGTGGCCCGGGCGGAGTGATTTGCCTTTATGACAGGCTTATCACACTGAAGGGCAATGACCGCGTTATTCCCATCAATTATCTATAATGAATCTATGTGAAATCAAGGCAACCGGGCTGTCCTAAGTGACTGCCCGGTTGCCTTTACATTTAACATTCTTTTTAGTTTAATGCTGTGTGGCCGCCTCGATTTATGAAGCGTCCCATTCAGCGAAGGCGCTGGTCATAGCCTTTACCACATCGTCAGGTCGATTGTATTTCACCTTGGCGTAGATGTCCATGGTGATCCTGCTGTTTTCATGACTTGCCAAATACTGTACCGTCTTGGGATCGACGGAGGCATGGATCAGGTTGGTGATATAGGTATGCCGCAGCAAATGCGGCGTCACCTCAAAGTCCAGACTATACACCACATGGCCGTTATTCCGTGCCTTTTCTCCCAGCTCCGGGTAAAGCATATACTTCACATATTTCCCGTCCACTTGCTTGCGGGCGATCCTCGGCTTTGCCGTCCGGGTCACAACATATTGCCAGAGCCGCTTAAACTGCGTATAGCTGAGCGGTCCGCCGTCCCGATTCGCCACAACATAATCCGAGGTCGAATTTCTTTTTGCTTCTCTCAGACAAGCCGCCAGATGATCCGGTAGGGGGATATTTCTCTTTGCGGCAGCTGTTTTCAGCTCCGTTGAAACAACAGGCCGGTTGTGCTCCGTGTGCCACGCTCTGCGTACAGCCAAATACGGCGCTTCGCTGTCCAAGTAGACCGAATCCCATTGCAGTCCGAGAATTTCTTCCCGCCGCAAACCGGCGTATAGCCCCAGCATGATAAAGACATAGGGTGGCAATCCACGGACCGCATCCAACAGCCGCTGCACTTGTTCGTCTGTCAAAGGCTGTTTTTCCGCCTGCGGTATGCCGCCTCCCTTTGGGGAGAGGTACACCGTGGGATTCTTTTTGATGATCCGGCTTTCCTCTGCTGCCCGGAAAATGCACTTATAGATCACGATGACCGACTTATATACCGAAGCGGATTTTTTGGAAACCGGCACAAGGGCAAGCTGAATATCATCCAGAGTCACTTCTGCGATCTTCTTATCTCCAAGGTACGGGATGATGTTTCGACGTACCTTAGACTTATAATCTGTCAGCGTCGTTGTGCGTACATGGGCGGACTGCATCACCAGCCACTTTTCGCAGTAGTCCGCCACCGTAGGTGATTTTCTCCGCTGCCGGTCATCATCCACCTGTGACAGTGTGTCCAGTTCCTTGTCATAAAGCTCCTCCCGTGTTTTGGCATAGAGGGTGCACTGTTTTCCCTCACTATCCGTTATGGTCGTCCGATAGTAGATGTGCCCTTTGATTTCGACCGTGCCGTACTTCGGGATCCTGCTTCGTTTTCCTGCCATTATCTCACCTCCAAGTATTACGCATTGCTGCGTTGCTTCTGTTTTATCAGATGGGCGGCAATTCTTCAAATGTGCGAATTATCCTTCCGCACATTGCGGTAGGTCGTTTTCTTCTCCATAGGCTTTGCTCTGTGCGTACATTTGGCAACGTATTCCTGGAGACTGGCGCTGGTAAAGAAAACGCAGCCATTGGGAACATACTGCACATAGGCGATGAGACCGTTGTTCCTTGCCGCATCCAGAGTTGTGATGCTGATTCCCAGCAGTTCGGCGGCTTCCTTCCGGGTAAACAATTTTTCCATTGCGGTTCACATTCCTTTCGCTGTATTCTGGCGGATGGCAAGGCTGACGCACAGCGCTCTGGTCACATCCTGCATTTTTTCTTCGGGAAGTTTGCCGATATAGTAACCGATGCGGCGCTTATCCAGGGTGCGCAGCTGTTCCAGCATGACCACCGAGGGATATTTCATACTGCCGATCATGCCGATGTAGCTGTGTGTGGGTATCTTTGATTTTGTATGGATGCGGCTGGTGATCGGTGCAACGATGACCGTCCTCGCAAAATGGTTTCCAACATTGTTTTGAAGGATAAGCACGGGACGTGTCCCCATTTGTTCTGATCCGACAACGGGGTCGAGGTCGGCGTAGTAGATCTCGCCCCGTAAATATTTGCGGCTCATGTAAAACCTCCTTCATTGCCGTTTGCTGCGGCTATGTAAAGAAGACCGCTTGGCTTTCCCAACCGGTCTTTACTGTTATCGCTCTTTTTGTGCGTTCCGGAACTTTTGTGTCTCCTCTTTGGCTCGGCCTGTGACAGTCTGCCAGATTTCCTCCATATAGCTTGTCTCCCGGTCCTCCCATGCTGCAAACACATCTGCAAGGGGACTGGGGGATTTCAGCAACGCCTGCACCTGTGTGTTCGGCAGGCTGTTGTATTCCAGAGACATCAGAATATCTTCCCGCACGGTATATTCATAGGTGTGATTCAGAATTTCTTCCGGTGGTTGGGCAAGCAGCCACGCCCGGTAAGTCTCCTGTTCGGAAAACATCTTTTCATATAAGGCCGTGTTCAGTTCTTCGTTGGTCAAGCTGGTTCACCTCCGCTTTCACAAATGATGCCGTATTCGCTTCGGCTAAGTAAAGGCCGGGAGAAAGTAGCATTTCTCCCAGCCGGTTATACATCATTGCTGCAGGTCATTTGTCCTCGACGCCCCACCTGCACAGGAAATCATCAAGCGGCCGATGGCTGTCGGCTCCACGGGAATTGCACCCCTCCGAGGATCTCTCCGAGCTGCCCCCACTTGTTACGACGGACTACGGCAGAAACCGCTTCAACGCTCGACTTTATGGCCGGACAGGAGTATCGCCCCCACAGGCGGTCATGGCCACACACGGAGCCGCCGTGCGCTGATAGCCGCTTTTCTCGCTCGCTACCAGCAGAAGCAAAACGCAGACAGGAAATCAACATGAGGTGCGGTCTGGTTGTTTCATCCGGCAGGTCATGGCGCAGCTGCTAAGGTAGCTTCTGCTCATCGCATCGCCTATGGGAATGTACTTGATGAATGGGTATGGGGTTGTCAAGGTACACTTGACCACTCGCTGCACAAGCAGAGAGAAGGTAGAGAGTTTCTGTCTCTCTACCTTCTTCCTCACTCAAAGCCCATTTTACAAGGCACGATTTGAAAAATTTTTATCTGCCATGCAATACAGGCAGGAATTCTTTGCAAACCACAGCATTAATATTGATTTTATTATTAGAATATGTATAATAGTAATTGATTATTATACCTAACTGCTGTCCAATCTAAAAAGCGTCTGTGTAGAAGAAAATCTACCTGCAGAAGGGAGACACAGTATGAGCTTGTTTGAAGAACCGCACCTGGAACCGCAGCCGGAGCCGGAAAAGCCAAAGAAGAAAAAACTGCTGTCCATTGGAATCGGTGCTGCACTGATTGTTGCGGTGCTGGTCACGTCTGTGGTGGCCTTTTCGTTTGGTCAAAGCGGTAAGCCTGCTGATAATGTCCCTGATCCTCCGCAGCGGGAGGAAGTGCAGACACCCTCTGATACGGATACTCCATCAGATGAATCCACGGATACGGAGAAACCGGAGGATACGACGCCGTCTGACAGTGCGCAGGAAACGCCTTCTACAAGCGGTAAGCAGGAGATTGACCCCTCAACGGGAAAGGATAAATACCAAACCGACCCGGTACCGGATGGAAAGCCCGCACCTGCGGAGCCGGAAGATGCCGAAGTCGATACATCGACGAAATATACCTGCACGATCTCCATTACCTGCAAAACGATCCTTGATAACATGGACAAGGTGAAAGAATCTAAAAAGGGAATCGTTCCTTCCGATGGCATCATTCTTGACACGACCACGGTAACATTCTCCGAGGGCGAAAGCGTCTTCGACGTACTGCAGCGCACCTGCCGGGAGCGGGGCATACACATGGAATCAAGTTGGACGCCGATTTACAACAGTGCCTATGTCGAAGGAATTGCAAATCTGTATGAGTTCGATGTTGGCAGCCAGTCCGGCTGGATGTATAAGGTCAATGGCTGGTTCCCCAACTACGGCTGCTCCCGCTATGCGCTGCAGCAGGGGGATGAGATTTGCTGGATGTATACCTGCGTAGGTTTGGGCGAAGATATTGGCGGCGGCTATGCTGCCGGTGGCTAAATAGCAATCAAATTTAGGTATACGAAAAGGGGCTGTCTCTAAGTGAGATAGCCCCTTCTTGGTTTTCGTTATGCAGGGATGGGGCGGCAGAAGATTTCTGCCGCCCCATAGTTAGGTTACTCGCTCATGAAGTTTTTCAATTTCTGGATTGCGGATCGTACCGAATCCCGGACGGCCTGATACCGGCATCCTTCCGCTGCTGCAATCTGCTCATAGGTAAGTCCGTGGAAATAGTAGAGCGCCAATCTCCGCTGCTGCGTTTGTGTCAGCTGTGCGATTCCCTTATGTAATTCCTCGTAGAGGAGCACCCGGCCGATTTCTTCCTCCAGAGATTCCTTCGGGAAGGCTGCCCGATGCTCTATCTCGGCTTCGGTCAGGTCAATGTGCTCATAGTGCCGGTCTACCTCGTTCAGAAAGCGTTTATCCTCCAGTTCAAATTGGTCAAACAGCTCATAGAGCGCCTGCTCTATTTCAAGCCGCTGCGGCCGCTTCTGGCCGTCCGTAAACTCCAGAATGTACTTCGGATGGCCGTTATCGGAGCCGGTTGTGTAAATCGTGTAGGGGTTGTCTTTCGCCTTTGCACGGCGTGGATGCGTGCCTTTGTTTTTCGGATGGTTTCCATCCATAGTATTTTCCTCCGTTTCAATATGAATTTTGGGTTTCATATTGAGGGAGGAGGGCCACGGCACCTATTGGCCGCACATTTTCTGCTTGCTATGGGACGAAATACCGAAAAATCAGAAGATTTTCTGCCTTTGCTGCAGTCTGCATGGAGCGGCACAGGCGGAAGGAATCTCTTGCGCCGGAGGGTGTGAATGAGCACGCCTTTTCTAAACCGGTTGGGGAACCACCTCAGAGTTTCTTCCGCAAAAGCAAAAACCGGCTCTGCCATGCCAAAGGCATAGCAGAGCCGGTCCAAAGCGTAAGTGCAGAAACCGCACCATTCGGGCAGTTTGCGCTACATTCCAATATGGATTTCTATGATGGGTCTTAGGGATAGTTCACGTTCTTCATTTGTATAGGCATTTCCTAAAATCCAGCACGTTGTTTGAAATTGCGCCGGGACGCATGAGTGCGCCCCGGCGCAAAGGCCCTAAATGGGATTACCGGACTTTCTTTTTCTTCTGAGCCAGCAGAAGGATCGCAGCACCGGAAATCAGCACAGAACCAAACCACAGCATGACCGGCTGATTATCCCCGGTCGCAGGCGTCCCGGGGGTCGTCGGGTCGGTGGGCTGGACAGGCTGCTCGTTTGCCTTGATCGTCACATCGCTCATATCATAGAGCCGGGTCTGACCGTTGATGAAGCGATAGTAGGCAGCCAAAGCGTAGTAGCCCTGCTCGGTGGCCATGCCGTCACGGTCGCCGCTGGCGATGTGGCGGAAGCCGCCGCCGTCCACATAGTAGCTGGCCAGCGCATCCAGAATCGTCAGACCGTTCTTGATGAAGCGGCTGTCCTTGGCCGGGTCGATGCCCAGAGCGGTCAGTGCCACGATGACCTGAGCACAGGATTCGCTGTTCTCGGTGCCCCAGCTGCCGAAGCCACCGGTAGCCAGCTGCAGCTCAGACAGCACATCCAGCGCCTTGTCCACAGCGGCCTTCACAGCCTCGTTCTCCTTGTAGTAGGGAGCCAGAGACTGAATGGCCATTGCGGTCATGTCAGGATCTGCGTCGTTGCCGCTGAGGTTCCAGCCGCCGTTGGAAAGCTGGGCATCCAGGATCACCTGAATCAGCTTCTCGCGGGTCACATCACCGGAGGTCGGATAGTTGTGGCTGTCCAGAGCGATGAGCGCCCAGATGGGGCCGTTGATGCCCTGGGTCTGGATATAGTCCATGTTATCCAGACCCTTCAGCAGGTTATGGCCGCCCACATTGGTGACATCCTTGCCGATAGAGGTCAGGGCCAGGATCACCCGGGCGTTGTCGGTGACTTTGGCCGGGTGCAGACGCTCATTTGCGTCAGCTTTGGCCTTCACATACTCCACCACATTGTCATAGTACCCGGCAGGTACGGGGCGACCGCTGCGGGCCAGGCCGATGACCATCCACTCGCCGCCGATGGAGTTCACCGTGGGGGTGCCCAGGGTGGCCATGAAGTCGCCGGTGGTCTTGTAAATTTCATCCAGCTTCTTGCCCATCTCGGCCACCAGCTTGGCGTAGGCAGCCTCGGCTTCCACCAGGACGTTGTAGTTCGTGACCAGAGCCTTTTCGGCGTCGGTCAGCTTGTCATAAGCAGAACGTGCGGCGCTGATGGCACCGGCCTTGCTGAGGTCCACCGTGCCGATGGCGTCGATCATGGCGATGACCTCCTCGGCGGTCTTGGTGCGGTTCTGCTCGGCCTCGTATTCCTTCAGGTAATCATCCGTGTAGTGGAACACGATCACGTCGCCCTCGTTGAGGTACTGCTGTGCAACGCCCAGGTTGGGGTGTACGCCGTTGAGGGTGTACATCCAGCCGGAGAGATTGCCGTTGGTAAACTCAGCCAGTTCCGTGCCGTCCTTGGGGGTGATGGCCTGAATGTAGTTGCCGCTTTCGTTCTTGATGTCGAACTTATCGCCAACGACGGCCAGGATCACATCCAGCACGGTGGCGTTGTTGCTGACCGTGACCTTCGTGGTGTCGATCCAGGTTTCCAGGTTGTTGTCAGCCAGCGTGTGCTTGTCGCCGCTGTCGCCGTGGGCGGAGTCGCCCAGCAGAGCGAAGGACACGGTAATATCCTTGCCCGCAGGCAGCAGCACGGTGACGGTGATGGTCACCTTGGCAGCGCCGTAGGCCAGCGTCACGGTCTGCTCACCACGCTGGTTGGTGTCAAAGCCGGTGATCTCAATATCTTTGGTGTCCACAACCGTATCAGCCTTGTTCATCGTCCAATGCGCTGTGCAGACCATTCCACTGAGGTCAAGGGCTTCTCCAATCGTATACGTTGTCTTGTAATCACCGGAAATGTCCAGCTTATAGCAGATAGGCGTTGTTGCATCTTCAACTTCCATCGTCAAGTTGCTGGCATCTTTGCCCAAAGGATCATCTGTACGATTATGATTCTCTTTCGTCACGCCATAAATATCAGGGAGCGACTTCGATGTATCGAAGTATGTCGCACCGCTCGCTGTTTCGTGCGTTTCACAACTGGTATCTACATAATCAACAGCTCCGATTCCTTGTTCAGCCCCGCAGCCCTTCAGGTAAGCGTTTCCAGCAATGTTGTCAAACTTATTCAGGCTGCGATAGTATCCGATGATGCCGCCCACATTCTTTGCGCCGCTGACCTTGCCGGAAAATGTATTTCCGGTAATAGAGTAGCTATTCCACGCTTGATTGACCTTCATGTCGCCGCCGGTAATTCCGCCGACGTTCTCATTGCCATTGATAGAACCGGAAGCCACGCACGCCTCAATGGTTGTCTTAATGCCGTTCGGTGCTGCTGCACCGGTATACATTGTACCTGCAATACCACCGGCAAATTTGCCGCTGGCGATTACCGTGCCGTCAAAGCTGCATTTGCTGACTGTGCACTGTCCCATAGCATTGTCACGGGAACCAATGATGCCACCTACATAATCCACACCTTTGACAGTGGCATGGCTGACACAATTTTCGATGATGCCCTGGAATCGACCGGCAAATGCGCCAATCTCGCTTTGAGTGCCGTCATAACCGACAACGACATCTTTTTCAATGGTACAGTTACGGATGGTCGTAATAAAAGCGGCACTCGCCCCGGCAAAGCCGTTAACATCCATATCTACTTCTGCACCGATTAAGCCAGATTTCAGCGTCTTGGTGCCGGATTTAAGCGTCACATTTTCGATGATGATCGCAAAAGTGTCTTCACTTGTAAAGCCGACACCGTGAAGACCATCTACCAGACCGTAGCCGTTGATCTCTTCACCGTAGATGTTCAGATCCTTGACCGTGGCGTTCTTAACATAAGCCAGCAACGGTTTGCCACCTTTGGGGACAGTCAGGAGTTTACCGTTGCCGAGGATCGTGCCGGAGAAAGCACGGAGGTTATCCTTCTCATCGGGATTCCGAGGATCAAATTTGTTAGTTCCATCTACCGTGCATCCGATGGGAGTCCAGCCGTTCGGCAATGTAATATCGGAAACAAATTTAAAAAATACTCCATCAAAGGAAAGACCGGAATTGACAGAATCCCGTATGTATTCAATATCCGAAACAGTAGCAATCTCATAGGGGCTGTCAGCCGACCCATCACCGTTCATATCGGTTTTCCAAGGATTAACTGTGACCTGCGCACACTCCGTTGTTGCGGTCGGGCTTGTTTTTCCATCAAAGACCTTATATACGACGCAATAATACCATGTCGTGCCGACTGTATTAGTAGGAACTATAAGACTGCTTTTTGTCTCTCCCTGAAGCAACTGCCCGTTACTATTGTCGTTGACCGTATTACTATACCACTGATAGTGGAACTGTACGCCTAAGGCGGCATCTTTCAGCTCTACTTTCAGAGGAGTTGCTTCTTTTCCAAAATCACAGGTAATAATTTTGGGGGCTATGCTAACTTTGGGCGCATCCAAAGCTTCTGCACTTATTTTGATATTGTATCTATAAGATGTCGAATAAGAGAAGCCGTCTACAATGTTGGTAACCTTACAAGTATAAAAAACTGCTCCGGCCACAGCGTCGGTATTCACAAGGCAGGTTGCCTCGGTGCTTACTACAGCTTTTGTAGACAAAAGAGTCCATTCATATACAGTGTCCGCACTTATACTTTCAGCATCAATATACTCGCTTGAATCCAAATAAAAGTCTTTGGTTCCTTGCGCTACTGTAAGTTTGATACCGGCAGCCGAGGGCTTTGTTCCACCTACAAACGTGGGGAAATAATCCTTTTCTATACACTTTACGTTGAGAGTGTATTCTCTCGCTTCGACTCCCTCAACTTTGCTGCTGATACGAATATTGAGGGATTCATCACCACTGAATGTCTTGGTAACCGAAGAGCCTGCTCCATCTATGGCAGTTGTATCCACGTTTTGAATTCCACCGCCAGCCGTGATTTTCACGGAACTATTTGCCACAACAGTCGTGGTGTATGTCCCATCAGCCAGTAACTGCATAGGACGGGTGTTCTTTGCTCCTGCAGTTTCTGTAACAGATAGTTTAGTCACATCGCAAAAAGGAACTACAGTGTACTCAACCGATTCTCCATCGTAGGATAACTCGATAGTTTTTGTCCATTTGAGGTTATTAGCCGATATGTACCGGAAGAAACTATATTGTTCTCGGTAACTTCCATTGATGCTTACTGTTCCAGCATTGGATTCCTTTAGTGTAAGAGTTTCCTTTTCGTTTCCGTCTATATCAAACTCGCTATACGCAACAGAAAATTGTTCAGTACTATCTGATTTAATAGTGAAATCAAGAATAGCGGTCTTAGACATTAACGATACAGGAATATAGATCGTATTTTTACCATTGTCTTTAATGCTTGCTAATTTAACGCTTTGTGAACTGGTTGCAATATAGAATTCAAAGTTGCCTATGCTTTTGTTTTCTGAATCAGTTTCAGAATCATTTTGAACTGGATCTAAGCCGTTGTTTCCATCGGAAACTTCCTCTACGTTGTCAACGCTTTGCTCTGCTGTTTCGACGGAGGGTATCTCCTTGAGCTCAGAGTCCGTTGCGGCAAATGCCTGAGTGGGCAGCACACCTATCATTAGCACAAAAGCCAATGCGCAGGCAATAATCTTGCGCCCATTTCGTTTCTTCATTGGTACCTCCTATGCATTTAGACTTTCTCCTGTGTTCATGGAGATAATCTAATGACTCGTTGATAGAACTCTTTGACCAAACGCAAATAAATGCTATTCAAAATGCGGAGGGGCGGGCTATCCCGCCCCTCCGCATGAGAAATTTTTAGGTCAATTCACATCGTACAGAGTATAAGCGCTGAAGTCAAATACAATTACCATTCCATCAGTCAGGGAATAGTTGGTGCCATACAGGCTGAGGGCCTGAATGCTGTCACCCTGAGTGCAGGCGATGTTCCAACCAAAGCCACGGTAAACATTGTAGGTAGTTCCGGCAATGGTCTCCTGCGTAGTCGGCTGATAGGTGGGCTGCACGGGTGCTACGGTATGGATATAGCCACCATTCGGAGTGTTAATGGTATCCCAGCCGCCAGCGATATCCGTATAGCCATTCAGCATGAGCGCAACAATAATTGCATCCAGTACATTGGGGTTCGGATTTTCTTCGGTGTAGGAATCAGGAGCGCTGTACAGGCTGCGATCCATGAGTGCAGCGATGGTGTCGCTGTCCAAAACCATAGGCGTGAATTCTTCGTCGAACGGCAGCTGAGTCATCCAGTCGGAAGCATCAGGCTCCCCGTCCTTGATGTACGCTTGCTGACGAGGGGCCCCATTGGCAAAGCCTCCTTCGTCAAACAAGCCCTCTGTGATGTACACGGTCACCGTGGCGGGCTCATTCGTGTCCGTGGTGGCAGCTGCGGCCGGGACGACCAGCACAACGACCATCATGACAGCCATGATCAGAGACAAAAGCCTTTTCTTCATGTTGTTTTCCTCCTTAGAGAATTTTTATTATAAACTCGCTGCCGCTTTGGCAACGTGCTTACCGAAATTGCTTGCCGTTCAGAGAGCGGCCTCTGTCGGCTCGGCTTCGCAAGGCTCGTCCGCCTGCTTGGCCGCCGCCCGTGCGGCGTTGACCCGCTGGCGCTCCAGATTTTTCTTTTCCCGTTCCGCCCGTTTGGCGTCCCGCTCCACCCGGTACAGCTCGATTTGGCGTTTCTTTTCCCGTTGATATCGGCCATTGGACCGGTTATGCGGGTGGCTGTACGCAGGATTCAGGTGCGCCGCCCGCAGAGCGTCCGACCAACTGCCAAAGCGTTCTGCAATATAGCTTCCGCCGACGATCTCACATGGGGCAGGGGACCGTCCCCAATGTTCGGCGCAGCGCCGCAGATAACAGGCCAATTCCGCCAGCGGATCCCCGGCATGACGCTCCGCAAAGGCCCGGTCCTGCTCGTCCAGAGCCGCCCGTGTCCGCTTTGCGATATGCTGTTCGTGCCAGTTCCTGCCGTCAAAATTCTGAGCGCCTGCGACCTTCCCCATAGGGGCACACCTCCTCCGTGTTCGTAAATGGTAAAAATAATACGCCGATAAACCCATAATGGGTCATCAGCGTACACTCCTGCCATATAGCACCACGGAGAGAGCGCCCGCTGCCCGGAATCCTAAACTACACAATTCTACTGACTTGCGCCACGAGGATCTTCCTCTGCGTCCATAATCTACCTTCTCACGATTTCTCGCAATGACGGGCTTTCGCCCCAGCGGTTTCCCGCCTCGATCATATCCTTGCGCTTACAGTGCCGACCGCATGGGGCATTACACCCCTTTCCTTTTAGGCAATCACCTGGCCGTTTCCGGCTCGGATGACCGCCGTGTCGCATCATCGGATTCAATTATTTTATTTTCGAGAATCAACTTAGGCTTGATGGGGAATGATAGAATAGGAATTCCGGAAATGGGGTTTCGTAAATTTACCCCATTTGCGATACCTAAATCTATCTAACCATCCATATTATATCGGCACTCACCGCAAAAGTCAATGACCGTATTGCCGGAATTTAGCAAAATCTCATGCAAATTACAAATACGCATGATAGTTATACTCGGTTTCAGCGCATTTGTGCCAACTGTATCGGTCAAAACGGGAAATGCAAGTAAAATACGCCGTCAAATACATCGTCAAGGAGGAGCCTATATGCCGAAGCGTGGAGAGAACATTTACAAGCGAAAAGATGGCCGGTGGGAGGGGCGGTATATCCGGGGACGGTCGCCCTCCGGCCGGGCCGAGTACGGCTATGTTTATGCCGGAAGCTATCGGGAGTGCCGTGCGAAACGGCAGAAATGTTTGGACGCCTGTCGAGAAGCGCCGGTAGCAGCTTCCTCGCTCACACTGAATCAGGCTGCGGAGCGGTTTCTTGCGGACAAGCAGGATGACTTGAAACGATCCACCCTTGCCAGGTACACCTATGTACTGGAACACTATATTCTGCCCGTTTTTGGGGCCGTTCTTCTCAGCCAACTGACGGCGAACCAAATTTCCGAATTTCTTCGTCGGTTACAGAAAAACGGTCTTTCCAGGAAGAGCGCCAGAGACGTGGGGGTGTTATTGAAGTCCATCCTGAGATACAGCGCCAAAAAGCTGGACTGCCCCAGTCCGGGGATGACTGTGGAGCTGCCAGCGTATCGACGAAAGCAGATCGACATCTTCTATCCGGACGAGATCCAGCGGTTGGCACAGATGATCATGGACGAACCGACGACAACCGGTATCGGCATTTTGCTGACACTGAACACCGGCTTGCGTCTTGGGGAGCTGTGCGCCCTGCAATATAAGGATATTGACCTGCGGAATGGGGTAGTCCATGTCCGCAAAACCGTACAGCGCATCCGCAGTGGGGACCGCACCAGTCTGATGGTGCTGCCGCCCAAAAGTGACAGCGCCCGGCGTACTATCCCGCTGCCGGGGGACATGGCCGCCCTTCTGCAAAAGCTGGTCCAGTCCCATCCCAACGGCGAAAACTATCTCTTGACTGGGAAAAATGTGCCGATGGAGCCACGGACAATGCAATATCAGTACCGGGCTTTGCTGAAAGCAGCGGGTATCCCGTACCGAAATTTTCACACGCTGCGGCACACATACGCCTCCCGCTGTGTGGAGCGTGGGATAGATGTAAAGAGCCTGAGCGAGATGCTGGGTCATGCGGATGTCCGCACTACACTTCAAGTCTATGTCCATTCGTCCCTGGAGCACAAAATGCGGGTGATCCAAAGCATTTGCTTCCTTGCTCCGGCGCTGGCCGCAGAATTTGCGCCGTCACCGTCTCCGTCAGTTTTTCCGGAAACGCTCCAATATCAACAGCTTTTGGCAGCGCTATCGCAAATGGGGTAAATTTACGAAATCTACAGACGCTTTCCTTTTCCGTGAGTTTACTACAAATTCATTATACTATTTAGCACGTTATCGTCAATTCGTTTGTTGCGTTGCTTTTCAGAAAAATGATGCCACCCGATGGGGTGACACCATTTTCTTTGTTACGGGCACAGAACACCATACCCCAGAATCTCGTAATGTCCTATGGGATAGCGGTTCACCCGGCAGAGGTTTCCGGAATTGCCCTCTACGGTGTAGATGATTCCGTCCTCCACCTTCTGGACGATGCCCACATGGTCAGCCTCCCCATCCTGGGGGCCGGAGCCGCCCTTGTTGTCCCAGTCGAAGAAGATAACCATGCCGGAAACAGGCTTGGCGGAGCCGTCCAGCCATTGCCCACGCTCCTGAAACCACTGCACGCCGTTTCCGCAACCGGAAAATTTCGGGCAGACACCGGTGTCGATATAACCGCACTGGTCGGCACACCAGCTGACAAAGCAGGCGCACCACTCCACACGGCTGCCGAATCCGTACCAAGACCAGTATGGTCCGCCGCCTATATTTCCGACCTGCGACAGCGCCACTGTAACGATGGCATCGTCCCCGGAATAGATGCCGTAGAGAACGGATGACCACAATTTGCGGTTTTCCTCGGCAAGCAGTTCGGAAAGCTGCTGCCGCTGGTCGGCGGTGAAATCGAATTGCTCAGCCATTTCCTCGGCGGTCTTGTGGCTGACCGTGATATAGAGATAGGTGCGTGTGACCGTCGTGACGGTTTCCACAATGTTTCCGTGGCCGTCGTCGGTTTCAGTGATGACATCCTCAGTCTTGCTCTCCGTGCGGGAAGACAGGTCGTTCATCTGCCAGAAAATATCCTTGAGGATGACTTTCTTACTATCGTCCACCGTGGCGACCTCCTGCGGATCATCGGGGTCAGCAGTGGTTTTCACCGCATAAACGGCCAGCACCTCCGGCCAGACGGCGCGGGAGCCGGACATTTCCAGTTCGTCATAGGTGCTGCCTGCTTTTGCATCGTCGATCTGCGATTGATAATCGGTGTTGATCTCCTGTACCACCTGCCGCATGGTCTGTCCCGTGCCGCTATCCTCGCCGGAGAAGAAGATGCCGAAGCAGGAACTGGCAATCAGCCCGACCACGCAAAGCACAAGGATGACGACTACCGCGACCCAGCCGCCTGCGGCAATGGCGGCGATCAGCGCCTTTGTTCCGACAATGATCGCTTTGACCGCCGCAACGGTGGCTTTTGCGGCAACCTTAACGGCCTGTACCGTAGCCTTGGCTGCCGCCTTTGCCGCCTGTACGGTTTTCTGCGCCGCTTTTGCGGAAGCCTTTGCCGTCACCTTGGCGGTCTTAGCCGTGGTTTGCGCTGTTTTTACTGCTGCCCGCCCGGTCTGCTGCGCGGTTTTGACCCCCTTCTGTGCGACCTTTACGGAGCCCTTTCCGGCAGACTGTGCCGTTTTGAGCGTACCCTTTCCGGCTTTCTGAACCGCTTGCTGTGTGGCTTTTTTCGGCTGGGTTCCCTTGAACGCATCCTTGCATTTCTGAATGTTGTCCCGTGCTTTACCGGCATTGCGCTTCGCATCGGAAAACCCGCGCCGTCCGCGTTTTTGCAGCTGAACCTCGGTTCCTGCCACACATCGGCGCACGGTATCTTTGATCTGCTGTGCGCCGTACTCCTGCGGAGAAGTCTCCGCAGGAGCGGCGTTTTTTTCAGCGGTATCCGCAGTGTCCTTGGTGCGGACGGCAGCAGATTTGATGCGTTCAGAGACAACGGCAGCACGGTCAATGGTCTTGACCGTGCCCCGAACCGACTCTTTTGTTTTAATATCCGCCATGATGTTTCTGTGCACCTCTCATTTCGTATTTCCTCCCACAATAATGCTCTCATCCGGTTTGGTGGTCATAAGGCGGTACAGCTCCGTATCTTTCGGAAACTGATTTTTGAAGGGCACCAGTGCGCCGCCGTAGCGCAAAAGGCCGCAGCCTGCCGGGGCGTTGGTGATATAGCCGGTCTGCTCCGGGGAAATGTTCAAAAGTGCTGCCAGTTTCTCCCGGTCGCTGGGAGCCTGATTGAGCAGGATCAGCATTTCGGAATTCGACAGCATGGTGCTGGCCTGAACGGAATCCAGCAGATACTCCACATTCTGCGTAATGGCGGTGGGATAGGCACCGCGTTTACGGAAGCGACGCCATGCGGAATCAAAGAAATCCGCGCTGTACGGATTCTGAAAGACCACATGAAATTCGTCGATGAACAGGTGCGTCCGCTTGCCCTTGCGCCAGTTTTCCGTCACGCGGTTGAGCATGGCGTCGGTGATAATCAGAAGCCCCATGGTTTTGAGCTGACGCCCCAGATCCATAATGTCATAGATAACGATGCGGTTTTGGGTGTCCACATTGGTTTCATGGGCAAAGGCATCCAGGCTGCCGGTGGTGAACAGCTCCAGCGCCAGCGCCAGATCGCGGGCTTCTTCCTCCGGCTGTGCCAGCAGCTTTTCCCGGAGAACACGAAGCGTCGGGACAGGGCCGCCGCGCTTATAGGCCGCATACACGGCGTCTACGCACCGGTCGATGATGCTCTTTTGCAAGGGGCCGATGCCGCCGCGGTCAAGCTGTTCAAACAGGGACAGGATAAACTCGGATTTATCTACTACCGGGTTGCCGCCGTCGCCGTAGCCCTCCACCATGTCCATGGCGTTGATATGGTCGGGGCTGCCCGCCGCAATGCGGATGACCTCACCGCCCAGCGCCTGACCCAGCGCATAATACTCGCGCTCGGGATCACAGATCAAAATATCATCCTTCGTGGCCAGCGCAAGAAAGACGATCAGCTCCTTTGCCGAAAAAGATTTGCCGCTGCCGGGTACGCCGGTAATGATGGTGGATTGGTTGAGCAGATTTGCACGGTTGCACAGCAGCAGATTGCCGGAGATGGCGTTCTCACCGTAATAAATGCCGCCTGGCTCCATGATCTCCTGCACACGGAACGGCATCAGCGCCGCCAGCGCTTCCGAGGTGAAGGTGCGCAGAATATCAATTTTCCGCACGCCAATGGGCAGTGCTGTGTTCAGGCCGTCCATCTGCTGAAATCGCAGCGTGGCCATTTGGCACATCCGCTGTGTGGCAGAGGTGAGGATGTAGTCGGTGTCAGCGTCCAGCTGCTGCTTGCTGTCCGCCGTATGCACCAGCGTCACCATGCCCAGAAGCATCCGCTGGTCACGGGAGGTGAGGTCGTCAAGAAATTCCTTCATCTCCGCCCGCTGCTTTTCCATGTCGTAGGGGATCGTGCCGGAGAAATTGTTGTTTTGCTGCTGCTTGCGTAAAAAGTCCACGATGTTTCTCTCTACGCCGAGCAGACGGCTTTCTCCGTCGCGGATCGCCTCGTCCATGGGGATCGGTACCACATCAATAGATAGGATCATCGGCCGGTCAATACCGGACAGCTCCGAGAGGATATCGTCCCGCAGATAGGCGGCGTAATCCTTGAGGAACAGCACACGGCCGTAACGGTCGCCCATGCGGAAACAGTCCCGGTCAAATTCAAAGCTGTCCGGACAGATGTAGTCCTTAAAGCTGTGACCCAGTTTCATGGACAGCTTTGGGTCGAAATGAAAGTCCGCTTCCTCGCCGTGACGGAAAAAGCCGTGCAGAATGCGCAGCCGATCCATCATATCCAGCTCCGTGCAGCGCGAGCCGAGGCGGGAGAGCGCCAGCGTATACTCTGAACCGGTACGGGCGAAATAGCTTTCGGCCTCCTTATAGCTTTTGCGTGTGATCGTCACCGTGATATACAGGTCGCGGATCATACCGCTGGCGTGGGATGCTTTTTCCAGCAGCATATCGTTATATTCCTTGCGGTAATGGTCGCGGCCGTCGTTTTCATAGGGGATCATGATGTATTCCTCAAAATCACGGCGGTTGAGCTTTCGGGTAACGATGCTCAACTTGGTGTCGGCGTTACTGTCGCAGAGGTTCAGCAGGGCGCTGTACCCCAGCAGCATGGATTTCTGATCTTCCTCGCCGGCCAGCGCGTAGTTGATGTCGGAAAACTGCCAGGTGCGGCTATAGCGGTTCTGCCCCACAAGCAAAATACCGCTTTTCCAGACCGTGCGGATGGGGATCACCTCCTGCACGCTGTGAGGGATCATAAATTTATCCGTATCTCTGCGGCGGATGTTTTTCAGTGTTTTCAGCATTTTTGCCTCCTTCGGGTGTGGTCGGATGTCGTTTTGAACTTAGGGCAAAATGCACCCAAGTTTCCAATGTCAGTGTCGTTTTTGGGCTTTGGCGTGCGCTTCCCGCATGGCTTCGCGGTATAAATTCTTCGGCTTGAAGGTCAGCCGCCTGGGGATCAGAAATTCCGAGCGTACCCAAGCGATCACGAATTTTTCCGCCGTCATGCCGTGGTATTTTACAAAGCCCATGGCAGCAAAGGGAGCCGCACCAAGGATACACAGCCAGCTGACCGTTTCCGTACCCAGCACATTCCGCAGACCAAAATAAATACCGACGGCAACACCGCAGGCCAGCACAGAAAAAACGAGCTGCCGCAGCGACAGCCCGAAAAACATATTCTCTTTATATTCGCGTATCTCGCGGTTAATCTTGATTTCCATAGTCGTTATCCTCTCTCCGGTGTGCTTTTAGCCGGTGCTTTCGGTTGGAGTGCCGTGGGGCTTTCACCGCTCTCCGGGCGGAGAAAATTCAGCCGCGAGGCAGCATAAATAGCATTGTCATTGAGCTGACGCTGCCATGCGCCGACAGACGGTGCCCATTTGAAGCCGTTATATTTTAGCTTGCTTCGCTGTTCCTCCGTGGGCTTTCCGTCAAAATACAGGCGCAGGCGATTATCTTCCTTGTCTGCCTCGGCATGACCGCCCGGAAAATCCCAGCCTACATATTCCGTGTTTTGTGTTCGGGACACCTCCTCAATGCGCTGCCTAAGTCTGCGCATTTCCGCTGTGTTGCCGCTGAGTATATAAGACGGATAGGGCTGCTTTTCCCACGAATAGCCGGTTTGCACACGCTCGTCCAGCTTGGCCGCCTCCGCGTCCGAAAGGCCGGGACAGCCCAGCGCTGTGGCGTGTTTCTTGAAATAGGCGTTGATCTCCTTCATGCGTGCGTGCTGCTTAGTCAGCTTATCGAGCTTCGCTTGCAGCTTTTCCACCGCCTGGGGATCATCGCTGCGAATTACATTATTTTGAATCATTGTATTTCCTCCTTCAAATTAAAGACCCATCATTTCGCGTACTACGCGGTCTGCCATTTTTACCGTTCCCACCAGTACAAGCAGGTTAAAAATCAGCTCGCCAATGTAAGACCATACCTGTGTGACCGCCGCTGCGTTCGGATCGACCACGGGCGGACTGGATGCGAACAGAGAGAAGATGATACAGGCCAACACAATGATCGCACCCTCCAGGCAAACGGCGGCGTAAGATTTCAGAAAGCTCTTACCCACCTGCTGACTCGGTTCACCGGCAAAGGTAGCCAGCGGTACTGGCGCGATAGCTGTGTAAATATAGAGTTTGAAAAAGCGCCCGTAAACGGAGAGGATCATGATAAACGAGAGGATTGTGATGAACAATCCGCCGATCAAGGCCACTGCCCAGAGTGGAATACTTTCCCAAAAGCCGCAGTCCTCAATGGCGGTCACGATCTCTGCCGGAAGCACGGTCTGCTGTGCTGTGCCCATACCGGCCGCCGTCATTATGGTGGAAATAACGCCCTGCACAATAGAAAACAGCGCCATCATCAGCTCCAGCCCATAGGTGACGACCGCTTTCGCCAGTGCAAAGCGGACAAACAGCTTGATCGCCACCTCCGGCTTTTTGACCTCGGCAAAGGAGCCGCAGGTCTTAACGATACCTACCACGAAAAAAAGCACCAACAGCGCCAAGCCGATGGCCTGCACAGTACCGTTAATGGTCTTGATTACATTCCATATTGTGCCGCCCTTGAAGTTTTCGGGGGACTGTGTGAGCAGCTGCCATATTTCCGCCAGCTTTTCATTCCAAGTTTCAAGTGCGTTTTCGAGATTCTGTACGACCCAGTTATCACTCATATAGCTTCCTCCTTTCCCGACAGCATAAGGGGGCAGGCACGAAGCCTGCCCCTCGCTGCCGTATTTTGATTATCGCTCGCCCCGGTCGGGTGTGCTGCGGATCACGCCATACACATCATCCACAAAGTAGCGCCCGGCAAAGGGATTGAATATGGCGTGGCATTTTACGCCGTTATACTCTGCCAGATAGTCATTGTCTCCGAGGCGTTTCAAAATCGTCGCCTCTCCGAGCACATGATTTTCACCCTGCTTCAGCGAATGGATATAGCATTGGCACTTTTCCATGACCGTTTCCTCCGTTAACCCGTGATCAGCGTCAGGATTTCCTTAGCAAAGGTCACGACGACACCGCCGGCAAGTGTCAGAAATCCGTTGCTGCGCTGGCTGGGGTCATGGCTCTGAAAGGATAGACCGATCTGCACGATACCCCAGCCCAGCAGAATCAGACCGACCGCGCGGATCACGCCGAAGATAAAATCAGACAGATTGTTGATGACCGCCAACGGGTCATTTCCTGCGGCAAAGGCTGTCATGGGCAGACAACATACGGTGAACACAACAGCGGCATAGACCGCCAGAACCCTCCTGCTCTTTTTCCCCATAGGCAGAGGACGGGTGTGTTTGCTTTTCTTAGTGCTTTTGAGATGCTTCATTGGGCTTTTCCTCCAGCTCATAAATTGCCTCCAATTCCTCGTTGGAAAGGAGTTCGTATTGGGTTTCGTTTTCGCTCGGCACTGCCACGGGATCCGTTGTCAGAAGCCGGTCGTGAATGGTGATCGCTGCAATGGCGTACTCGGCGCTTCCGTGGATATAAGGCGGTGCGCCGCCGTCCGGGGTGTGCGACACCAGCGGATGGGTCATGATGTCAAACTTGTCGTCGCAGACCGGTAATTCGCCGCGAATGAACAGCAGCGCCTTGCCGTTGTCCAGCATCCGCACCTCATCCGGTGTCATCAACTCACGCCCGGTGATCTGATAATTGGTGCTGTAATTGCCGTTTCGCCCGGACGATCTTCCGTAGGTGTTCGTGTCAATCGTGGCCTTGCCGAGCAGTTCCGAGATGTACTTGTGGGATCCCTGCTCGTTGCCGCCGAGATACAGCAGCTCGTCGCAGTTGCCCAAAATACTCTCCCACTGCTTTTCAAACAGCGCCTTTAACTGCGCAATGTTTTGCAGGATGATGGACACGAACACATTGCGGGAACGCATGGTGGAGAGCTTTTTGTCAAAATCCTCCGGCAGTGAGATGTTCGCAAATTCGTCCATTAAAAAGTGTACGGGGACGGGCAGGCTGCCGCCGTGCTTATGGTCGGCACTGTCAAAAAGCTGCTGAAAGAGCTGCTGATACAAAACGGATACTAAAAAGTTGAAGCTTGTATCACTGTCCGAGATCAGCGCAAACAGTGCCACACGCTTTTCGCCCATATCCTGCAAATTCAGTTCGTCCGTGGCGGTCAGCGCCGCCACAGACGAGAGATTGAATTTTTCGAGCCTTGCGGCCAGTGTAATCTGGATGCTTTTCAGTGTTTTGGCGCTGCCGGAGTGATAGTCCTTATAATACTTGACCGCGATATGCTCCGGGTCGCGCATTTCCAGCCGCTCAAACAACACATCCAGCGGCGACTGGTAGGAATCATCCTCCTCCCGCACCTCACCGGCGCGCAGCATTTCCATGACCATCGGAAAGTTTTGCTCATCGGGCGGCGCTTCGTGGTAGAGATAGTAGACCAGTGCCGACAACAGCATAGCAGCCGTCGTGTCCCAAAACGGGTCATTGGTCTGGCTGCCCTTGGGTGTGGTCGCCTTGAACAGATTCGTCACCAGCATCTGCACCTCGTTGTCATCGGTCAAATAGACGAATGGGTTATAGCAGTGACTTTTCTCCATGTGCAGCAGATCCAGCACCCGGATCTCATATCCGGTTTCCTCCAGCAGCCGTCCGGAATCGCGAAGCAGCTCGCCTTTGGGGTCAAGGCAGACAAAGGACGAACCCTGCGGTGACAGGCAAGCCTCATACAGGCAGGGCTTGGCATACGAACGGGTCTTGCCCGCGCCGCTGCCGCCGATGATAACGGTATTCAGGTTGCGCTTGTGCTTGCGGCCGTTTAGCCCCATACGGATGTGCTGCGTGAACACCTTGTTTGGCTTTGGCGGGCGTGCCCGATACTTTCGGTTCACGGTTTCCACATTGCCCCATTTGGCAGAGCCGTGTTCCTCGCCGCGCCGGTAATGACGGCGGGTGGAAAGATAGACCCCGATCACCATGGCATACAGGGCAATGAAAACGAGGACAGTTTTCAGGCTGTCCTCGCACCACTCGATATGAAACGGCTCATTCATTGCCGATGGAAATTGCCGAAGGATCTCGGGAAGGCCACCGGAAGCAGCCGGGGCGATCAGCAGCCCCAGCCACACCGCAGGGATCAGCCCCGCCGCATACCACAGCCATTTTTGTTTACCGTTCATCTTTCTGCTTGACTCTTTTGGATTTGCTCGGTGCGTCAACGGTTTTAATGAGAACTTCATCGACAATATCGGTGGGGCGTTTGTCCTCGATCAAATCGTTACGCAGGTTGTTGAGTGCATTGATCACGACGCCGTGCTGATACGGATCAAGGGTCAATACACGCATATCCTGTTTTTCCATGGCTCATCGCTCCTTTCCGGTTTCCTTTTGCGCTGCCGTGCGGCTTTGCTCCAGCGTCCGCGCCATTTTGCCGGTCATGGTCTGCAGCGTGTCACGAATGTCGGTCAACTCACCGCGAATGGTCTGCGGCTCCGCATTTTTCAGCTCATCGGGCAAGCGGCTGAAATCATACCCCTGTGTGTCCACACCGTACTTGCGGCACAGCATATAGGAAACGCAGTAGCTTTTGAAGGCGTCAGCCTGCGGGGTACTGTTTTCCTGCTGCGCCATCTCGGCACGAGCCAGTGCCAGCGATACGCTGCGAAACAGGTCTTGCCCGTCCATACCGCGCTGGACGAAGATGGTTTTGCGCTCATAGTCATACACTGCACCGTTTTGCACGCTGTCGGCCATTTCAATGGGCACCGGGCGCTTGGCGATCAGTGCAGAAAGCAGCAGGCGGTCATCATAATGCACCTGCGGCTGCCGCTGGCGTTTGGCATCCGTTTGGCTGATGTCAAAGACCTTTTTCACATTATAGTAGTAGCCGGTGCGGCCATCCTCGGTCACATAGCTGTCCCCGGCTTCCAGAATGGAAATGCCTGTTTCGTTTTTGCGGACATAGATGCCGCGTTCTTTCCAGCCGTCAAAGTCCCGCAGGCGGGTGGCCTCATCGTTCTGTGCATAGATCAGCAGCGCGTTTGTGGCCGAATAGCGGTCAAATCGTGCCTGCACATCCAAAAAGCCCCGAAAGGCTTCTCCGTCCCGCATGACCTCCTGTGCCATTTCATCCGCCAGTGCATACAGGCTGTCGCGTTCCGCCTTCTTCTTGGCGGCATATTCCTCCTTGGTCAGCTGCGGACGGTCGCTCTGCGTTTCCGTGGCAGTGGGGGCGGTAAAAAGATCATCGAAGTTTGCCATAGCTTATCTCTCCTTACTTTTTCTGACCCGCTTTTTCGGCGGAGTCTGTCGGTGTTCATTTTGCGGTCGTGTACTCTTGGCGGGTCTGCTGCGTTCGGTCGGCTTGCGCTCCTCCGTCTCCTGCTGCTCACGGCGGATCCCCTTCAGCTCCTCGCGGACAGATGGACGATCTTCCTTAGCAGTACCCTCGGCGGATCTCTTTCTGGATTTTGAGGAAGGCTCGGACGGACGGGATTTCTCCGTCCGAGCCGCCGTGGGGTTTTCTTGGGCAGCCTCCTGCTTCTGCGCAGGAGCTGCCATCATTTCATCCAGCAGCCGGTCGTCTTCACTCTTTTGCGGGCGCTCCTGTTCGGGAGCCGTCTGCCCGGCGGCATCCTTATTCTTATCCCGTCCTGTTTCCGCGTTTTCACGGATGACTTCGGGGTCGGATACCGTGGCGATTTTGATGTTCTCCACAATGCGGTTGATCTTGGCGGCATCTTCGGCGCGTACCATGATTTCACTGACGCCGTGTGGGTTGTCCTTTGCCTCCCGCAGAACGCAGTAGACTACGCCGTAGCGCTTGGCATCAGCCACAAAGCGGGCCATGTCCTTATTTTTGACGGTGAAAATAGTCAGCTCCTTGCCGCTGCGCAGCATGGAGGTAAGTCGCTGGCGTCCTTTGATTTTGTTCTTGTCCCGGTTTTTCAGTGCTGCGTACAGAAGCGCCGCCACCTCCTTTGCCGCACTGCCGGTGATTTTTGCCGCAACCTCCATGCCCTCCAAGCTCAGTCGGACGACCTGTTCAGCTGCGTCTCCGGATGTGTTCATGCTGTTGTTCCTCCTTTTGTCGTTGTTTTTGTGCGTCCTCCCGGACAGCTTTCAGTTTCTCCGCCATCACGCCGGAGCGCTCGGCAATATCGTCGCACAGATGCACTTCCCGGCGCAGCGCTTTGAGCCTTTCGGACAACTCCCGGATCTGCGCCCGATGTGCGTCGGCCTGTTTGGGACTGTCCCGGACTGCCTTTGTGCGCAGCGCATTTTGCAGTACCCGGCGTTTGGCGGACAATTCTCGGATATTCACCTCCTGTTCCTTTTTATATAAAGCAAGCTGCTCGGCGGTATCAATTTGATGCCGTGCGAGCAGCCGTACTTCCTGTGAGATGTTATTCAGTTTGAGCAGATCTTCCCGCAGCAGAAAATGGAGCCGCGTCCGGTTTTGCGGACGGCCTTTGGGGAAGATACCAAGCTTGTAGCAGTAATAGAAATACAGTGCGCGAAAGCCGGTGATCTTGCACGCAGCTTGCCGGCTGCCTTGGACGCGGTAGGTTTTTGGCCTTGGTTTATCGGTCATTTGCCGCTCCGGCTGCGGCAGGGGCTGTTGCAAAATACGCTGCCGGATGGCCTCGGCGGTGTAAGCCTCTCCGAAATTCCGGGTCAGACGGACAAAGCGCTCCTTACCGGGAGGGCGCACCGAAATATCCTTGCCGAATTTCACCTCATAGCCCTTTTGACGAAGCAGATAGTAAAACTGCTTTTCGGTGACGCTCTGCCGGATCAGCTCATCGATCTCGCTGCGGATCAGTCCGCGCCAGGTGGGACGCTGCTCCTGCTCTGCACGCCATTCCCCATAGTGCTTTGACTTCCCGGCTTGCGGCCGTTGGATGACCGACAAGTTATATTCCCGGCAAAGGGTGTCGGACATGGTGCGCATATCATGATAATCTTTTTCGGTGCGGTGGTATTTGATGCCGTCCACAAAGGATACCGTATTCAGCACAAAATGATTGTGCAGATGGTTTTCCTTATCCAGATGGGTCGCCACCAGCACCTGATACCGTTCGTCCCAAAGCCGCTGCGCCAGCTTCACGCCGATCTCATGCGCCAACTCCGGCGTGGCCTCGCCGGGCGCGAAGGACTGATACCCATGGTAGGCGATCACACCGTCCTCCTTGCCGAAACGCTTTTTTACTGCCAGCATCTCGTCCCGTGCCGTGGACGGTAGGCAGTTGATGCCGCTGATAAATTGCCGTACCACCATTGCACTCTCGTCGTCCGGTGTGACCGTTGTTTTCTCCGCACGGACAGCATAATCGATCACATCCGAAAGGCTTTGTGTCTGCACATCGGTCAGTTCCTCTTGCCGATAGAATTTCGGATTATCCGTCTTGTCCGGGTTTTCGATATACAGCACCACCTTGCCCAGCCAGCCCTTGACCGCCCAGATGGATGTGGTAGCCATGGCATTACTCCCGCTTTGCCGGAAGCACGACCGCCGCTGTAACCTCCCGGATGAGCTTGTCCAGTCGCTTGCTGTCCTCGTCATAGCGCTTTGCATCCACCACATTCAGTACATGGGCTTTCTGTGCGATCTGGTTAAGGTTGTGTCCCACATAGTGCATCTCACGCATAAAGGCAAAGTATTCCGGCGGCGGTGCTTCACGGGGTACCTCTCCGGTGATCAGATGGCGAAGGTAGGCTTCGCGGGACAGACGGCACTTTTTTACCTGTTTATTCAGATTTTCCGCTTCCTTGCGACTTAGCCGCACCTTGATCTCAATGTTTCGTTTGGTCATGTTCATTCCTCCATATAGCGATATTGCCGCGCTCGGCGGCGCAGGGGTTACAGGGGGATGCCCCTGTCAAGCTGCCTTTTGTCCCCAAAAGGCGTTGCTTGCTGGTATAGCACATTCTCACGCTCCCTGCGGTCGTGCGTCGGAGCCGACCTGCCGACAAACGATCATCGCTCCCGATCCCGTCCGCGCTCCGGAAGCGCCATCACACGGTCATAGTCCTCACGGAGCATATAGCAGCGCTCTACGCTCCAGCCCTTTTCACCACCGCGTTCGACCGCCATATACTGCTCCAGCCGGACACAGGGATCCGTTCCGTCCAGACAGCTTCCATAGACGGAGTATCCGCCCATGTTCGGCTGAAACGCTTTATTGCCGCTGGACACGGCGTAGGTGCGGGAGCGTTCGCTGTATTGTACGGTAAAACAGTCCTGCATAAAGGTGATATAGCCGCATACATGAGTGCCGGCACGCTCGGCTTTACGAAACAGCTCTTTCATTTTCCCATAGGGTAATTCGACCTGCTGTTCGGGATACTGCGCCGAAAAAGACACGCCGTCAAAATCCTCGGCCACAAGAATGTGCTCGCTGTTTTGATACTGACGGCGCACCGCTTCTTCGGCTTCTTCGCGACTTTCGGCTTCCACCGTAACGGCCCGTTTCAATGTTTCGGTAATGATGACCCTGTATTCGCTCATCGTGCAGAGCTCCTTTCCGTCATCGGATTTTCTTTCGCTGGTTTCAATCCCATCCGTATACAAAGCCAATCGTTATAATCCTTGCCTTGCCGGGGGAAGGCACTTGCCACTTCATAACGCTCGGCCAACTGCTGTCGGATCGCCTCGGTGGCGCTGCGTCCGGTCATGTCATTATCCAGGCACAGGCAAATGGTTTTGATCTCCGCATGGTCTTTCAGATACTGTGTCAGCGCCAACGGCAGACGGTGCTCCTGTGTTTCCTTTTGCGGCTTATAGACTCCGGCCAAGGATAACAGATGCTGTGACCGCCACGACAGCCCGCCAGCCTGCGCCATGGTGGCATAGGATAACAGGTCGATGGCCGACTCGAATACGCAGAGCATCCGACTTTCGCCCGTAGCCGGGAGGGCAAAGGAAAATCTCTTGTCGCTGCCGGTCGCCTCGCCCTTAAAATCCGTTCCGATGCCTCGCAGGCACGCATAGCGCGGCGTTCCGTTCCTATCCATGCCGACGAATACGGCATTATGGTAGGGGAGGCTTTCATACAGCTGGCCGGAACGGATACACTGCTCGATCAATCCACCGTCAATGCCGCGGCTTTTCAGATAGGCAATAACGCGGGTATTGCTGTTACTTTTGGGCGGCAAGAGCAGCGTTTTCGGCTTCTCCGGCTGAGCGCGGGCATGAAAAACGGACGGTCTTTCCGCCGCCCGTCCCACGATCCGCTCTACCGCCTCGGTAAAAGGGAGCTCTTTGACCTTGATCAGGTAATCCAGCGCTGTTTTTCCGCCGATCCCGCGTGAGAACCAGCACCACTTTCCATTGGAGATTTTAAGGCTGTCATGCTCACGGGTGCAGTAAGTGTTGCCGCCGAAATGCACCAGCTCCTGCGGCTCATAAGTCTGGAGGTAGGTCAGCAAGTCCATTTTCTTTGCCCGGTCGATCATCTCTCTTGTGACATAGCCCATCGGTTCATCAACTCCTTGAAATAGAATAAGCCGGACAGGCTTCACATCGGTGAAAGCCGTCCGGCTATGTATGGGATCTGCATACTCTATGCAGATCAGGGTTATTCGGTTGTGGTGTCCTCATATGATAAATTAACTTATGATAATCTCGTTTATAGTATATGGCAAGGGCGCAGAGGAGCCGATCCATTATCAGATATTTTTCCCATCAATTTTCCTATGGCTAAATTATATTCGCTGCCGCTTGAATAATTTTATCATCTGATTTTGCATTATTTCTGCAAAAACAAGATATAAATATTGACACAGACGATTTTAACTGCTATAATATAGGCGAAGAATGGAGAAACTATACTGTGGATGGAGGTATCCGCTTATGCTTATACAGTTTTCGATTGAAAACCACCGGTCTATCAAGGATAGCGCGGTGATCAGTTTTGCCGCTTCAAAGGATAAGTCTTTGGAGTCTTATCTGCTGCACCCGGACGAAAAGAGAGCACTTTTACCGGCTATTGCTATTTACGGAGCGAATGCCGCCGGCAAGAGTAATGTGCTGCACGCACTGATGACGATGAAGGATATGGTCGTCGGAGAAGCGGCCAAAATATCCAAGGGACAAAAATTGCCATGGGAACCGTTTGGTGACACCACAGTGCCTACATCCTTTGAGGTCGTGTTCATTTATCAAGGTGTTCGGTATGCTTACGGCTTTTCTTTTGATGCCAAGAAGATCTATACGGAGTATCTATACCATTGGCCGAACGGGCGCGAGGCACTGATTTTCTCAAGAGAAAACGGCGCATACGAATTCCGTGAGAATGTTAATGAGCAAATCACACTCAGTAACCGCACGCCGGATAATAAGCTGTATCTTGTTTCCTCAAATGACTGGAACTTGCCGCAAACGGAAAACGCCTACAAGTGGTTCTTGGAAAAGCTGACATTCTTGATGGAGGAAGCACCGGCTACTTCGGAAACGGTCGCGCAGATCGTCAGCGGCGATGAGAAGAAGGCTCGTATCCTGAAGGAACTGTTGCTTGCAGACCTCGGTATTTCCGATGTGACTGTCAAGAACATCTCCGGCAAGGCCCCGGTCATTACAACCACGCACCGAGTCATCGGTGCGGATGGCAGTGTGGAACACTTTCAGCTCCTTATGGATCAGGAGTCGTCCGGAACACAACGATTTTTCTCCCGTATCGGCGGCTGGCTGCAAGCGCTGGAGAACGGCGCACTGCTTGTCGTTGACGAGATCGAGGACAGTCTGCATCCGCTCCTGACAAAGCGGCTGATCGAGATGGTTCAGGACAATACGATCAACACTGAGGGAGCACAGCTTCTGTTTACGACGCATGATGCTATGCTGCTTGATCTTACCTTCTTCCGCAGAGATCAGATATGGTTTGCGGAAAAGGATGAGAAGTCCTGTGCGACTGAGTTGTATTCGCTGGCATCCTTCTCTCCGAGAAAGGGTGAGAACATCCGCAAGGGGTATTTGCAAGGACGCTTTGGTGCGATTCCGTTTATCGGAGGTGACGGCTTATGGCAGGAATGAGAAAGGAATACGACCCCAATAAAGGCAGTCGCCGTAAGCGTAGACCTATCATTTATATCATCTGCGAGGGCAAGGAAACGGAAACCAAGTATTTTAAGCATTTCCGTTCTCGTAACTGCCTGGTAGACATTGTGCCGATTTCTTCTAAGATTCGATAGGGACGCCTTCCGTGGGCTTTCAGTGGTGTTAAGCGGGTTTGCCGCGGGATTTCCATACCCGTAGATACGCTCTGTTCCACTGTTTCCGCCCCGGTTTTTCTGTTCGTGGGTCACGGCGTGGGTCAACGGGAAATTCCCGTTTGCCAAGGTATACCAGCCATCCCACCATGAGAACCTCCCGCCCAGAAAGTCTGACCGTCCCGGTTTTGTCCCGGTTTGCAAAATGGTCTTGCAATCCACCTGTCGCCGTGCTATACTTCCATCGTAATTGAATAGAAAGTCTTCAGGGCAGGGTGTGATTCCCTACCGGTGGTACAGCCCACGAGCCGCAAGGCATGATTCGGTGAAACTCCGAAGCCGACAGTACAGTCTGGATGAAAGAAGATGACAACGCAACGCAGTGGACTGCTTTGCGTCTATGGAAGTTGCTCTGGGATGTGTTTACATTCCGGAGCTTTGCTTTTACACAAGGATACTTGTGTCTTTCTACCTTGCCCTGAACGATTCGTTCAGGGCTTTTTCTTTTGGAGGTAACGGTATGAACGATGCAGAATATATGCGTCTGGCCTTGGCGCTGGCGGAACAGGGCCGGGGTTGGACGGCGCCCAATCCCATGGTGGGCGCCGTGATCGTAAAGGACGGCGCAGTTATCGGACAGGGCTGGCATGAGCGGTACGGTGAACCCCACGCGGAGCGGAACGCGCTGGCATCCTGCACCGCCGACCCCGCCGGAGCCACCATGTATGTGACGCTGGAGCCTTGCTGCCACCACGGAAAGCAGCCGCCCTGCGTGGATGCGATCCTGGCATCCGGCATCCGCCGGGTGGTGATCGGCTCCGCCGACCCAAATCCGCTGGTGGCGGGAAAGGGCGTGGCGATCCTGCGCGCTCACGGCGTGGAGGTGACGGAAAACGTTCTGCGGGAGGAATGTGACGCGCTGAACAGGATCTTCTTCCACTACATCACCACCGGGCGGCCCTTCGTTTCCATGAAATACGCCATGACGATGGATGGCAAGATCGCGGCCTATACGGGTGCATCCAAATGGGTCACAGGTGAAACGGCCCGGCGCCATGTCCAGCAGCAGCGCCACCGGTTCCGGGGCATCATGGTAGGCGTGGGTACCGTTTTGGCGGATGATCCCCTCCTGACCTGCCGCATGGAGAACGGGCGAAACCCCGTTCGCGTCATCTGCGACACCCATCTGCGGACGCCGCCGCAGGCGCAGGTGGTCATCACCGCAGAACAGATCCCGACCATCCTCGCAACCTGCTGCGCCGACCCGGAAAGGCAGGCGGTTTACCAGCGGGCCGGGTGCCAGGTGCTCTGTCTGAATGAGAAAAACGGCCATGTAGATCTCCGGCAGCTCATGGAGCGGCTGGGGCGGGAACAGATCGACAGCATCCTGCTGGAGGGCGGCGGAACGCTGAACTGGGCCGCGCTGGAATGCGGCATCGTGCAGCAGGTGCAGGCGTATATCGCCCCGAAGCTGTTCGGTGGAAGGGATGCGAAAACCCCCGTGGAGGGCGTGGGCGTCCCCGCCCCGGACAACGCCTTCCGATTGAAAAACAGCCGTTTGGAACGGCTGGGTGAGGATCTTCTGATAGAAAGCGAGGTGGAATATCTGTGTTCACAGGAATCGTAGAAGAAGTCGGAACGATCAGGAACATCAAGTATGGGCAGCACTCCGCTGTCCTGACGATCCAGGCGAAAACTGTTTTAGAGGAGACCCGGATCGGAGACAGCATCGCTGTGAACGGCATCTGCCTGACAGTGACCCGGCTTTTTCCCGATGGCTTTTCGGCGGACGTGATGCACGAGACGCTGAACCGCTCGTCCCTTGCGGGACTCACGGCGGGGAGCGTGGTCAATCTGGAGCGGGCCATGCCTGCCAACGGCCGTTTCGGCGGGCATATCGTGGCGGGCCATGTGGACGGCGTGGGACACATTGCCAACATCCGAAAAGACGATACCGCCGTCTGGTACACCGTCCTCGCGGGGCCGGAGATATTGCGCTATGTGGTGGAAAAAGGCTCCATCACCATCGACGGCATCAGCCTGACAGTGGCCGCCGTGGACGGCGAGGGCTTTTCCGTGTCCACCATCCCTCATACGGTGGCCCAGACCAATCTAAACCAGCGCCGCCGAGGCGACCCTGTGAATCTGGAGACCGACGTGGTGGGCAAGTACATTGAAAAGCTGCTGCGTCCGGAAGAACCGAAACCGCATACCACAACGAACGAAAGCACCCTCACAAAAGAAATGCTGCTGCGCTGCGGCTTTTAACAAGGAGTTTTTACTATGAATTTCAATACCATTCCCGAGGCACTGGAAGATCTGAGACAGGGGAAGATCATTCTGGTCACAGACGACCCTGACCGTGAAAACGAGGGCGATTTCATCTGCGCCGCCGAGTTTGCCACCACGGAGAACATCAACTTCATGGCCACCCACGGCAAGGGCCTGATCT
>ERZ773225.565-NODE-565-length-53804-cov-4.994958_pt1 | contig 53804 bp, 53 predicted proteins | sample MGYA00580993_ERZ773225 | MGnify/ENA primary metagenome ERZ773225 (study PRJEB29015, sample SAMEA2737748) | human gut metagenome | biome: human gut; feature: human-associated habitat; material: faeces | place: China | collected 2012 ...
CATCTTTGTCAAAATCTTTAAATGTCAATCTTTGTCCTGACTGTGTTGTTAAACTGCCAAACTGGTTGATACCGCTAAAATCCGCTCATTTTCTAACTCCTTTTCTTATTTAACATAACATTTTAAACAAAATGTTACATTATATTTGTATTGACGGCATAAATAGCTAAAACTTTAGAGTTAACCGACAAATCGTTACAAAAGTTTACAATGTATTTTCGTAAAAATAATGCTTAAATACCGCTCTATCATTGCTGTCGTAACATTTTGTTTAAAATGTTACATTCAGGGATGTGGAGTTTTTCAGACTAGCTGAAGCTTTTCTCGCAGTCTTACAGGTGACAAAATCCGTACCACCTTGTACAGAAAATATGTTTATGTGACAATAAATTTAACTGGTAATCACAGTAAATCGTAGTAGTAAAATATAAGGAAACTAAGAAAATGGCTAGAAAAACTCCATTAGAAAAGATCAGAAATATTGGTATTGCTGCTCACATCGATGCAGGTAAAACCACTACAACTGAGCGTATCCTGTTCTATACAGGAAAAACACATAAAATTGGTGAAACTCACGACGGTGCAGCTGTAACTGACTTTATGGAACAAGAAAAAGAAAGAGGTATTACAATCCAATCTGCAGCTGTAACAGCAGAATGGAAAGGACACCAGATTAACATTATTGACACACCGGGCCACGTTGACTTCACTATTGAAGTAGAACGTTCATTACGTGTATTGGACGGTGTTGTTGCTGTATTCTGTGCAGTAGGCGGTGTTCAATCTCAATCAGAAACAGTTTGGAGGCAAGCTAACAGATACGAAGTACCTAGAATGGTTTTCGTTAACAAAATGGACAGAACTGGTGCTGATTTCTACAGAGTAGTTGATCAGATTAAAAACAGATTAGGTGCTAATGCTGTTCCTATCCAGCTTCCTATCGGTGCTGAAGATAAATTTACAGGCTTGATTGACCTTATGACAATGAAAGCTGAAATCTATACAAATGACTTAGGTACAGATATCAGGGAAGAAGATATTCCTGCCGATATGGCTGAAAAAGCTAAAGAATATCACGATGCAATGGTTGAAGCTATTGCTTCAGAAGACGATGCTTTGATGGAAAAATTCTTTGAAGATCCTGATTCAATCACTGTAGACGAATTAAAGGCTGCTTTGAGAAAAGCTGTTTGTGATAACAAAATTGTTCCTGTATGCTGTGGTACAGCATTCAAAAATAAAGGTGTTCAACTTCTTCTTAACAACGTAGTTGACTATATGCCATCTCCGGTTGATGTTAAGGCAATTGAAGGTGAATTAGAAGACGGTACTAAGACAGAAAGACATTCTTCTGATGATGAACCATTCTCAGCATTGTCATTCAAAGTTATGACAGACCCATTTGTGGGACGTTTGACATTCCTAAGAGTTTACTCTGGTGTTATTACTTCAGGTTCTTACGTTCTTAACTCAACTAACGGAAAGAAAGAACGTATTTCAAGATTAGTTCGTATGTATGCAGACCAACGTCTTGAAGAAAATGAAGTTTACGCTGGTGACATCTGTGCAGCAGTTGGTTTGAAAGATACAACAACAGGTGATACTCTTTGCGACGAAAAGGCTCCTATCATCTTAGAAAGAATGACTTTCCCTGAACCGGTTATATCTGTTGCGATTGAACCAAAAACAAAAGCTGACCAAGATAAAATGGGTATCGCTCTTCAGAAACTTGCAGAAGAAGATCCATCATTCAGAGTTAAATCTGATTCAGAAACTGGACAAACAATTATTTCCGGTATGGGTGAACTTCACCTTGACATTATCGTTGACCGTATGTTGAGAGAATTTAAGGTTGAAGCAAATATCGGTAAACCGCAAGTTGCATACAGAGAAACAATTAGAGGTAATGCTGATCAGGATTCTAAATTCGTTCGTCAGTCAGGTGGTAAAGGTCAATACGGACACGTTAAAATCAGAATTTCTCCGGCTGAAGAAAACGCAGGATTTGTATTTGAAAACAAAATCGTCGGTGGTGCTATTCCTAAGGAATACATCGAACCTGCAAGAAAAGGTATGGAAGAAGCTCTTGAAGGCGGTATCTTAGCTGGATATCCTATGATTGATGTTAAGGTTGAACTTTATGATGGTTCATACCACGAAGTTGACTCTTCTGAAATGGCATTCAAAATTGCCGGTTCAATGGCTATTAAGGATGGTACTAAGAAAGCTCAACCTTGTATTCTTGAACCTATGATGAAGGTTGAAATCGAAATTCCTGATGAATTTACAGGTACAATCATTGGTGATATTTCAAGAAGAAGAGGCCGTGTAGAAGGTCAGGAACCTGTAGGTAACACAGGAAACGTTATCGTAAGAGCTACAGTTCCTTTGGCTAACATGTTCGGTTATGCTACTGACTTGAGATCAAATACTCAAGGACGTGGTACATTCTCTATGGAATTCCAAAAATACGAACAAGTTCCTGCAAATATCGAAAAAGAAATCATCGAGAAATCAGGCGCTTCTAAGTAGTTAGAAATTTATAATGAGTCGGGCGGATGAATTTTCATCTGCCCGATTTTGTTTTATAATAAACTTATGGATATTTTTGTTATTGAAATAGTTGATGCTGATAATGTGCATATGGAGCTTTTGAAGCAGTTTCAGAAAAAGGAAATTTCTAATCCAAAAAAATGGAACGAGCATTGTTTTTCATACCTGATGGTTGATAGAATATTACGCGATTTTTACGGTATTGAGGATAGAGATATTGTCTTTAATGGTAAAAAGCCGTTTCTTAAAAATAGGAAGAAGTTTTTCAGCGTAAGTCACAGCAATGATTTTATAGCACTTGCATTCTCGGATTATGACTGTGGTGTAGATATTGAAAAAATTAAGATAAGAGAATTTGAAGATATTTCAAAACGAATGGGGTTTAAGTGTAATACTCTTGAGGAGTTCTACAATGAGTGGACAAGATTTGAGGCTGAATACAAGCTTGGAAAGCCTGCGCAAAAGTTTAAAAAATTCCATTTTGACGAGTACATTATAACGGCTGCTAGTGTTAATATTCAAGAAGAGTTTGAAATTTATATTCAAAGCGGAGAGGTGTTTCCTAACGTAAATGCTTGATTGTTCTAAAGTTTAAAAAATTTTTGCCGATAATACATATGTAAGTAAGAGGAAGCTTAAATGGCAAGAATTATTGAATCATCAGGCAGAAGAATTATCAAAATGTCAGTGGACGACATTATCTCTATTGTTCAAGACTATCAGCGTATTGTTCCGAGAGCTTGCAGCGCGGAAGATGTTAGAAACTATCTCAGCGATACGGTGATATTTATTCCAGAGGAGGGGGGAATGAATTAGAAGAAGTCTGAGGTTGAAAGATCAGCTAAGGCATTCTTTGCCTCTTCAAAAGTAGGATCCTGCTCAAGAACCTCCATATAAAGTTCTTTAGCCTTATCTCTATTATTACTCTCATATAAAAGTGCGAGATTATATTTTGCTTGAATAAGTTCAGGGTTATATAAAATGGCTCTTTTAAAAGCATCTTCCGCATTTTTTATATCGTGCTGTGCGGTATACATCAAACCAACGCGATAAAGACCTTCCGGATTTTTATCGTCGTATTTAAGTAAATCAGTTAGGGCTTTCTTCTCTTCAAAGAAATTACCCAGCTGGTGATGAGCTTCTGATAACATTAGAAGATATTTTGACTTATATTCATTTTGTTTATCGTATTCAAGCGCTTTATTAATAGCCTCTACGCAGGCAGTAAAGTCTTTCTTTTTATAATTATTTTTAGCTACATTATAATAAATTTCTGGATTAAGTGTGTTGTACTGAGTAGCATTTTTTAAATACTCAAAAGATTCGTCAAACTTGTTCTGTTCAGACATGTCAACTGCCCACTTAATGTACAATTCACAAAGCAGAAGGTTTACAGTTTTAGCCTCTCTAGGGGTTGCTTTATCTAAGAGTAGTGTGTATTTTTCGAGAGCTTTTTGATATTCTTTCTGGTGAATATAAGCGTCAGCGAGTTCGAGAGTAACATCAAAACCGTTCTGTGACATCATAGCAAGATCTTCTAGTATTGCAATACCCTCACCCAGACGGTTTAATTTGATATTATAAGCTGCAATATCATTTCTTACTTTAAACTTGTCGGAACCTTGAATATCAAGTAATTTTTCAGAATATTCAATTGCCTTTTCGTAATCTTCTGATTCTACGTATAAAGAAACAAGTGTTTCATATACCCACAGAAGATTTTTTCCATCTGTAACAAATGTGAGCATATATAGAAGTGTTTCAATTGCAACAGGATAATTTTTAATTTTTATGTATAACTCAGTTAGTTTTCTATTTGTATCCACGTCATTCGGGTAAATTCCCAGACGTCTTTTGTAAGCTTCAAAAGCAGCAGGATAATCCTTTACCTGTTCGTTGAGCTCAGCCAGGATTGACTGTACGTCCGCAACTTCATCTTCTATATCCAGCAAATCAGATAGAACTTCATAAATACTTATAGAGGAATACAGCTGGTCTGTTTCCCTGTATAGTTCTGCAAGAGTTCTGGTTATGTCTTTATCATTTTTTGAATGTTCAAACAGATACTCGTATTCTTTTATAGCCTTAGTTGTAGCCTGTTTTCTTATATAGCAGGAACCTAGTACCTTACGAGTTTCTAAATCATCAGGTCTTTTTTTAAGAACCGTTAAACATTGTCTTATTGCTTGATTGTATTTCCTATCCTCAAAATAAGCCTTTGCAAGATAAATTCTTACATCAATGTGGCTTGGTACTCTGTCAAGGTATTTTGTTGCAAGCAGCTGCACAAGAGCATATTCTTTTTTATCAAAAAGAACCTCGACCTGATCCAGAATATTTTTTGTAGAAAGCTGGAGTTCATCTCCTTTTTTCCCGCTTCCTCCCTGAAACAGAATTATAGAATATAATATATATATAGCACCAATTGCTACGACAAATGCTACTATAATAATTATTATATTGGTATCAGCCATTTAACTCTCTCTTGTAATTACAATATTATTATACACGATACGATTAAAAAGTAAAAGTTTTTACATATTCAAGGCTTTACTTTTCAGAAATTTTTGTTAAATAATATAGAGTATGAAGCGGATTTTGTTAATTCTTTTGATAACAATTCTTGTACCGTCCTGTCAGGCAGATGACAGCTGGGATGATTTTTCCGGCCTTGACCACGCGTGGGACGGGCAAAAATCAATTACAAATAAAGAGTTTGAAGAAGCAATAAACACTTTAGAAGAAAAGCAGACCAAAAAAGAAGCAAAGCAGAGGAAAAAGCTAATAAAAAAAATTGGCGGCGGCGGTACCAGCCTTCATCCAGATTTAAACCCGGAGAGCGATATAAAAAATCTTGATCCTCTAAAAAAAGAAGACGATGATGGTGTACTCCTAAATATTCCTGTAAATTTAGTTATTGACGATGTCCCTATGGATAAAGGTTTCTATAAAGTCATTGCAGAGAAAGATAAAAACAACGATATCAATCTTCTATTTTACCAATCTCAATTTTTTAAAGGTAAAGTTAGAGCTTGTGAAACCAGTGATGATTATGATCAAGATAATATCAATTTTGTAAAACTTCTGCCTTATAATGAGCAGTTTGTAAAAATAATTTTCGGCTCACTTGATTTTAATGCATATGCTTACGTTAAATATGTGCAATAACAATGTTACATTTTTTAACAATTAATTTGTAATTGCAATCTGAAAAAAGTATGATATGATTAATATAGGTTTGTGCTGTAAAATACAAGTATGCAATTCTTTGCATAAAGTTGAATGGAATAGTATAAACATAGGATTTAAATCATTACATACTATTGTATAGTTATTAGACGAGAGAAGCAATTTAATAGTTAGAAGTATAGAATGAATATGCGCAATTATATGAAGAAAAAAGAAAAGTCATTAAACGCTGCAAGTCTTACAACAGACGAATTAATCGCTAAGGTGAGCAAGCGTAAATTTAAACTTTCGAAAGTGGTTCTTATACCGATACTGGTGCTATGTGTATCTGTGCCTATTTTCCGTGCTGCCATTTCATTTGGCAGTATAAATGCTATTGAGGCAGAAGGAAATAGCACTCTTGCATTAGCTGCAGTTCCAATAGCAGCAACAACTGCTAAAAAAGATTTAATATCAATTCCGACTGGAACTGTGAAAGCAAATCCGTTTCTTCCATATCGTGATATAAGCGGTAATACGCTTGTTAACGATGTGCCGAAGTTTGATTTGGTAGAGCCTCCGGATGTAGTAAATGAAAATTCTGATGCTGCAAGGGTAATGGATACCGTAGTATCAGGAATTCTTTATGATAAATACAGTCCTTCAGCTATTTTGAATATTGAAGGTAACGATTATCTGGTAAAGAAAGGTGATGTGGTTAATAACTACAAAGTTGTTAATATTATGCAGGACAGTGTAACCGTTAAGTTAGGTAATAACACTTATAAAGCAGGTATTGGCGAAATCTTAACAGAAGGGTCACTAACTCATAATGACGTTTCAAACTTAAACAAAAAATTCGGAGGGGAAAGAAGATGAGATATAATCATATAAAGAGATTTTTGTCAGCAGCGTTATTATTAGCGTTTACGGCACCTTCTGGTATCGCAGAATATTATAATGCAATGGAGCCTGTTTCAAATTCAACAGTGCTGTCCGGCGATGTTAAATTGACTGATAAAAATGAACGCATAACATTATCTCTTAGAGATTCTGATTTAAAACAGGTGTTAAGAATGTTTGCTGATAAAGCTGGAATGAATATTGTTTTTCACAACTCAGTAAAAGGTAAAGTAACCCTGGATTTAGTTAACATGCCAATTAATGAAGCTTTTGATTTGGTTCTGCAAATTGGCGGGTTAAACTACTATACGCAGAATAATACGTTAGTTGTTATTGCAAAAACTAGTAATGATAATGCAGCTTTCTCAAAACAGGAAATGATGGTATTCCCTGTAAAATATGTTTCAGCAGCAAAGATTGCAACATTCCTGAATAAGAATGTATTTGGGATGAAAAAACCAGGTTTATCTGGAGTTGATGCTGCAACTGTTAACTCTGCAACTAACGAACTTATAGTTTTTGGTATGAAATCTGATGCAGCAATTGTTGAAAAAGTAATTGCACAGCTTGATAGAGAACCTTTGTCCAAAACATTTGCAGTAAACCATACAACACCTGCAGAAATGGCAAATATGATTTGTGAAATGCTGCTTCCTTCACGTGGTTCAACAGCTGGAGGCGGAGGAGGCGGTGGTGCTCCTGCATACGTACCGCCTACACCAGGGGTTGGTACAGCTATAGGTGGTGCTGCTGGTATAATGACTGGCGGAGCTGCTTCAAGCGATTCTGAGTCTGAATTAAAACTTGGTGAAGGTATTGTTGCTTGTTCTGTGTCAGCGACCGGTGCTTCTACAGGTTCAGCTGCTTTTGATGTACAAAACCTTTCAGTTTCCTATTTCCCGCAAAGAGGTACCATCACATTAATGGGCGGGTCATTAGAACAACTGAATATGATTGAAAAATTTATTAAAGCAAATGATGTAAAACAACCTCAAGCATATTTGGATGTTTCAATCGTTGAATTAAATGAAGAAGGTAGTAAAGAATTCCACAACGATTGGAGATTGGATTCAAGAAACTGGGTATTCTCATTTAGCGGAAGTGATACTACTGTAGGCAGGGATTCTGCTCCAGGAAGAGATCCAAATCAAGAACTTTTTGGTAACAATGCTTATATTTCATGGCAGTTGAGTTATTTAATTGAAAATAAAAAGGCAAGAGTACTTGCAAATCCAAAAGTTTTGATTACTAATGGTCAAGAATCTGTTATTGACCTAACACAAGACTATGTAGAAAAAGTAACTTCTGAGTTCTTGTCTTCTACAAGTAATGGTACAGGTGCAAGCGGTTCTGTTCAAAGAACTTATACTATTGGTAAAGATAAAGGTATAAAAGTTACTTTAATGCCGTTTATTTCACCGGATGGTTATGTAACTCTGAATATTAAACCTGAATACGCTACAGAAGCCGGACAGGTAACTGCAAAAACTTATGATCCCCAGACTGGTGCATCATCAGATGACTTGCAGGCAACATTGCTGAGCAGAAGAAATTTAGATTTGAAGAATGTACGTATTAAAGATAATGAAACGCTTGCAATCGGCGGTTTAATACAGGAAGAAGATACTAAGACGGTTCAAAAAGTTCCGGTATTAGGTGATTTACCTGTAATAGGTGCTGCTTTTAGAAACGTTATTTCTAAAAAGACTAAGAGTGAGCTGGTTATTATGATTACTCCGAAAATCATAAATGACGGCGAAGGTTCCGTAGCAGATAGTTTATAGTTAGAATTTATTTTATGTCTAATCAACTGGAAAAACTCAAACATAGTATAAAAAAAGAATATGTTAACAATTTTGAATTAAACCTGATGAAATCATCAGGTTTTATTCCAGTGGATAAGCGGCAGAGTGATTTCTTCGTAATTCTTAATAAAGAGAATAGCGCAGGACGTGCAGAAATTATTCAACTTATAAAAGAAAAGTATCAAAATCTTACACCTCAGTTTATTCCAATTTCTGGACGAGACTTTGATGAAGTTTTTAATAGTATTACAACTGTAACTCTGCCCAAAGTTGAAGAACAACCTGCAGAGCCAAAACCGGCAGAAGAACTTTCTGCAGAAGAAATTCTTGTATCTATAGGCTGGCTTACAAGAGAACAATTAAATGAATGTACCACTCTTGCAAAAGAGCGAAATGTGCCTCTTGATATGATACTTACGGAAAAAGAATACCTGCCGTTTGATAGAATTGCATCATATTTGAAAAAGAAATATGGCTGTGATGTGGTATCAAAAGCGCAGATTAAAGTTGATAAAAGCATGCTTAAAATGCTTCCGGATGACATTGTTGAAAAGAAGCAGATAGTAGTTATGTCAATGGAAGGCAGCAAACTTGGCGTTGCAATGGTAAATCCAAATGACAAGTTTACTATTCGTGAAGTTTCACTCTCAACAGGCCGTGCATTGAATGTCTACTGTATACCATATGCAGAGTATGACAAATATTTGAAAGAATATTTTATACAGAAGAAATCAGACCAAACTGTAAAAGAAACAGAACGTATCATTCAGAGTATTGAAGAGGAATCATCACAGTTTGCGAATGAAGAATCTCTCTGGGCTCAGGTTGAAAAAGAACTGCAGGATGCCAGCGGTAACGTAGCTAAGTTTGTATATAAGATTATTACAGATGCTATTGATGCAAAGGCTTCCGATATTCATATTGAACCTAGAATAGGATATTATGTTGTACGTACTCGTTCTGACGGTATCTTAAAAAAAGTTTTGGATATTCCGGGTTCTATTGAACAGGCTGTTATTACAAGATTTAAAGTTCTGGCAAGAATGAACATCGCTGAGCACAGACGCCCGCAGGATGGTACTTTCTCTATCAAATATAATGATAGAATGTACGATTTTCGTATAAATACTCTTCCAGTTTCCGGCAAAGAGAAAGTTGTAATTCGTATTCTTGCTCCTGCTGTAAGTTTGAAAGCTTCCGGCAATAAGATGGTAATTCCGGGTGCAGAAGAATCTGATGTGCAGAAAATTCACGATATGGTACAGTGTCCTAATGGTATTATCTTGACCTCAGGTCCTACCGGTTCTGGTAAAACAACTACTCTGTATACAATTCTCAAATCTTTGAATAATGAAGATGTAAATATTACAACAATCGAAGACCCTATAGAAATTAAACTTGAGGGCATTAACCAATCACAGGTTAACCCGAAAGCAGATATTACATTTGCGTCTTGTATGAGAGCTATTTTACGTCAGGACCCTGATATTATCCTTATCGGTGAAATCCGTGACTTTGAAACTTTAGAAGTTGCTATTTCAGCAGCTCTAACAGGTCACCTTGTATTAAGTACTGTTCACACAAACTCAGCAGCCGCAACTGTTACACGTTTGATTGAAATGGGTGCAAAAGATTATCTGGTTTCTTCTACTTTGACCGGTGTAATTGCACAGCGTCTTGTAAGAAGATTGTGTGATAAATGTAAAGAAGAGTATATTCCTACAGAGGAAGAGGTAAAACATATTACAACAAATCCTGAGTTACAGCAGAAATTAATGAAAACCAAGCTGTATAGGAAAAAGGGCTGTAAAGAATGCGGATATCTCGGATTTACAGGTCGTCTAGGTATATATGAAATTATGCCTATCACAAGAGAGATTAAGAAATTAATAGCTCAAGGCGCCCATGATATTGAAATTGAAGAAGCTGCTGTTGCGGCAGGAATGAAAACATTAAAAGACTCTTGTTTAAATCATATTATCGAAGGTAGAACTACTACAGATGAATTTATAAGAGTTCTTGGATACGCAAGTGATTAAAGAATAGGTATGCGAGGTTTATATGCCATTATATAGCTACATAGCATTAAAGCAAGGAAAAGAAGTTGTCAGAGGTGAGATAACAGCTTCCAATCTTAAGGATGCACGTGATGTTGTCCGTAAGATGGGGCTTGTTCCTACACAGATAAATGAGGCTGTGGATATAAAAGCTAAGAAAGCAACAAGACTTTCGTCACTTTCTTTAAGCGAAAAGATTGACTTTATCTCAACGCTGCAAATTTTGTTAACGTCCGGTATCCCAGCTGTTGAATCTTTGATGTTTATGGAGCAGGAAGCTGCTAAGAAGAAAATTCGTGACATGTCAAAAATCTTGAAGACACAGATTATGGCCGGTTCAACTTTTGCAGATACAATGGCTAGATATCCGCAGGTTTTCGGGTATATTTTTATTGGTCTGGTAAAAGCCGGTGAAGAATCAGGTGAACTTGAAAAAACATTAGACCGTATCAAAAACTTGTTGGAAAAACAGGCTAATATTAAAGGTAAAGTTATTGGTACATTGATGTATCCGATGTTCGTTATTGTGCTGGCGTTTTTCATCATTATCATCATGCTTACATTTGTATTCCCTGCGTTTAAAGATATGTTCGCTCAACAGGAAAAAGCATTGCCTTGGATTACTTCAATGATGATTCTTGCGGGTGATTATTTGAAAACTTACTGGTTCACAATTCCAATATTTGTTGTAGCTGTATTTGCTTTCTGTTTCTTAATGATAAACTGGCAGCCTGCAAGAAATATTCTGGATAAAGTGGTTCTTAAGGTACCTTTGCTTAATAACTTGATTTTGTATTCAAACTATTCAAACTTTTTATCAGTATTAAGCGTATCATATGATGCCGGTATTCCGGTTGTAGACTGTCTGCATCTGGCAGTTATTACATTAACAAATTCTGTTATGAAAAATAAAATGAGCGGTGCTATTGTAAAAGTTCAACAAGGTATGCAGGTTTCTCAGGCATTGAAATCGACGGGGATTGTACCTAAGATGCTTTTATTTATGATTGCAACCGGTGAACAATCAGGTCGTTTGGGCGATATGCTTGAAAAAGGTGTAAACTTCCTCGATAGAACTCTGGATGCTATTATTGATACTTTAACAAAAATGATTGAACCTATTATGCTTATTGTAATCGGTAGTATCGTTCTTGTAATGGCATTGGCTCTGTACTTACCACTCTTCCAGTCATACATGAACTAGGGTGCTACGCACGTAGACCACAGGTCGGGTGACAAAAATAAAACGCCTGTATTGGAGATAAACTTAAAATGGAAAATAACGAAATTTTAGAACTTACAACATCTGCATGGAGAGAAAAGGTTTATATTGAAACTGCAGAATATATAATAAAAGGTTATGTTTTTATGCCAAAGATTGGCAAGAAAACCAGACTGCTTTCAGAAATTCTTAATACTAATAAGCAGTTTATTGCAGTAAAGAATTGTACCCTTGAATCAAAGTTAGTACCGCAGAAGGAAGTTGAATCTCATGATTTTCTGCAGGTTAATATTTCTACAATACTTTTGATGAGACCTCTTTATGAAGACTAAAACTTATGTAGTTACAGGCTCGACTTCGGGGATAGGCAAGGCATTACTTGAGAGAATTGCCGCTGATAATGTAGTTTTTGCCGGATATCGAGATAAATCAAAGCTTGAAATCTTGCAAGCTTTATCGCCAAATATTTACCCTTTTTATGTTGACTATGCTAAACCTGAATGCATAAAATACGCAGCAGAGTATCTACTTTCTAAGTGTACAAAAATTGACACTTTGGTAAATATTGCCGGATGTGTTGTTGCAGGGCCGGTGGAAAAAATTGATATTTCTGAAATACGAAGGCAGTTTGATGTTAATGTTTTCGGTCATCTTGAATTAACAAAAGACTTGATAGATTTGCTGGATGGCGGAAAGATTATAAATGTAAGCTCTATGGCAAGTTACGGTGTTTTTCCGTTTATATCGCCATACTGTGCCTCCAAACGCTGTCTGGATATGTTTTTTAATGCACTGCTTGTAGAAAATAAGAAAGACATTAAGGTTGTTTCAATTAAACCCGGTGTTATTGCAACACCTTTGTGGGGAAAATCGGTTGAAGAAAATTCTAAATACATAGAAAACTGCAAAGGTTACGAAAAAGAGATGGAGTTTCTTATCTCGAATGCGCAGAAAAATGAGTCTAAAGGACTTTCTGCAGATAAAGTTGTGGATGTAATTCTAAAGGCTGATGGGGCGAAAAATCCAAAATTAACATATACAGTAGGAAGAGATGCTGTTGCTGCAAGAATTATTGCGAAGATGCCGCAAAGTTTAATCAACAGACTGGTTAAACTGGGTATGAAACTTCGAATTAAGAATTAATGTAAATTTTTGTAAAGAATTTGACAGGAGAGTAGCAAAAATTTTTCTTGACGTTGTTTAAGAAGAATATAAAGCTCTCTCTTCTTATTTAAACGGACAGGCCTTGGTTTTTACAAGGTCTTTTTTTTATGCAGAAATGAACAAATTTTTTTATTTTTCGTTATACTAATATAGAGGTTACATTATGAATGATAAATGCTCAAAATATGAAGGATTATTTATATTCTCAGATGATGAAACATTAAAAAAACATCTTCTGGAATGTGAGGATTGCCGCAGGGAACAGGAAAAAATGGATAAGGTTTCCGAACTCATTGATGAGGTAAAGTTTCATTATTATTCTAAGTCAAAGAAGAAACCTATTTTGAAGATAGCGTGTGTTTTGATGTTTCTCATATTTTCAACTGTTACAATTACAGTAATGGAAAACTATGATGATATGCTTGACACATTACGCTATGGAGATACTTTGTCTGCTGAGGATTTAGGCTTCCCTGTTGATTCTTACGGACTCATTGCGGTGGATTAATGAATTTTAACGAAATAATTAAAACAAACAAAAGTAATATTAAAAATATAATAAAACTAATTACCAAAAGCGAGAATGAAGATTTAGAGCAAGAGGTATATATAAAACTCTGGAAGAATTCAGAAAAATATCAAGAAAGAGGTTCTTTCAAGAGCTGGGTCGGCACAATCGCGAAGAATACCTCTAAAGATTATTTGAAATCAGCAGTAGTAAGATACGAGCAGGATTCGACATCAGATGATTTTGTTCTGGCTAGCATTAAAGACAAAAAAACAACTCCGGAGGCAAATGTTATTGCATCAGAACGTCAGCAGAGAATAATAAAAGCGATAGACAGTTTAAAGCCTAAATTACGTGAAACTATTATGCTCTGTGAAATATACGGTTATACATACGAAGAAGCAGCCAGCAGGCTTAAGTGCCCTATAGGCACGGTTAAATCCAGAATTTATAATGCAAAAAAAGAGCTGGCAGAAGTATTAAAAGATTTATTATAAGAGAGGTGAATTTATGAAAAAATTAGCAATTATGATGTGTACAGCATGCATACTCGCAGGATCAGGGGTAATTGCTGCTGAAACAACCGGTGCTCCAAATGAAGGAATTAAAAACCCTCCTTCAAAAGAAGAAATTATGAATAGAAGAAAAGCTCACGAAGCTGCATTTGAACAGAAACTCGGCCTTACGGAAGCTCAGAAAATTAAAGCCAGAGAGCTGCGTATTCAGGGGCGTCAAAAAATGAAACCTGTGTTAGAAGAAATTAAAGCAAAGAAACAGGAAGCAAGAATGGTTAAGATGTCAAGAATAGCTGTTCAGATGCAGGAAGAAAAACTGGCTCAGATAGATAAAGAGCTTGCTGTTCTTGAGAAAAAAGCGAACGAAATAAGAAAACAGAACATGAAAGATTTCGAAGCAATATTGACAAAAGACCAGAAGAAAATTCTTAAGAACATGAAAAAAGAAGGACGTAAGAATTTTGAACGCGGCCACCACTGTCCACCGCCTCCATGTCCAGAAGCATCTAATTAAATAATAAAAAAGAAACATCCGGATTTATTTAATCCGGATGTCCTTTTTTGGTAGTGTAGTAATTTAAACATTCGATCTATTAAGTGCTCTTTCAGCAGCCATTGAAACCTGAGGGTTAGAATCTGCTTGGGCGAGTGTATATAGAGTTGTCAGTTCTTCTTTGTATTCCGGTCTTTGAATATGTCTAAGTGCATCGATTGCTGCGATTTTTACTCCTGAATTAGGATTAAATCTGAGCGCATCAACGATAGCTGCAGAACCCGGCAAATCTGTTAGAGGAACTATATTTCCTGTTTGTTTTTCAACTTCATCTGTGTATATTTTAGCGAGAATTGAAATTGTATAAAGTGCATATTCTTTATTTCTTTCAGCCTGTTCCATTGGAGAAAGTTCATTCGCCAGTGCAAAATCTTTTTCAGTTAGCTGATAAGGGAGTTTTACCTGACCTTGTCCTTGTTTTGCGTTTTCCATAACTATAAAGTTAGAGATTAATTTCTTTCTTGCCTGTACCTGTTCGTCTGTAGGAGCTGCAAGGTTAGCTGTATCTTTTTTAGTTATGTCAATTAAGCTTGAAAATACTTCACGTACGATATATGGAACTGCATTTTCAGGATTATCTAAAGATATTCTTGCGATTTCTTCCATCTGCTGAGCCTGTACATCGTAATCCGCGTTTGTAAGGTTAGAAATAACAAGAGGAATATCTACGTCCGGTAAAATTTCTTCTCCCGGAATTATTTCAGGTCTTTTAATTTCTGTTTCTTTAACTTCTGTTTCCATGATTTGTACATCATCTGCAATGGCATCTTTAACTTCCGGAGCTTTTTCTTCAACTACTGGAGGAAGTGTTGTTTCTTGATTTGTTTGAATTGCTTCTTCTGGCTCTACGCCCTTTTCAGCTTCAGTTGTTGTATAGTTTGGTTCAGGAACGGCAGGTGTTTCTTCTTCAATTTCAACTTCTTCAATATCATCTGCTTCTTCTGGTTTTATACCTTCTATTTCAACTTCCTGTTCCATTTTTGGCAGAATAACGTTTGTTGTATGGTATGCTACATTAAAACCTTGAGGAAGCGGAATACGGTTAGTGTTGGCCATTTCATACGTAACAGGGCCTTCTGCTTCAGGATAATCATAGATTCTTTTTGGTTCAGTGTTAACTGAAGGATTGTCAATATCAATATTTACAGCATTGTAAATTCCATTATCAGGGTAACTTATATTTTCTCCTCTATTTACCCCTGAATTTACCCCTGCTGCATTAACTTCCGGCTTTTGTATATTAATTTTTACACCGTTATAAATCGGTCTGTTAGCGCTGTTATCAATTGATTGAACCATATTTTACTTCCTTTCAACTATACACATCTGTTGACATAATGTCTGTCAAGAAAAAAAATTGCTTTTTCCTGAAAATATTTTTACAAATATTTACAAGAATACCTCTAAAGATTTATAACATCAAGCCCGCGAAACTCAAAAATTTTGCCGGTGTTATTTTTCAGTTTCTCTTCTCCAAGAAGACAGCCGACAATAGCTTCAAGCTGAGCAACAGGCATCATATTGGCTGGAAGTGAATCAAAATTGTATTCATACTTTAAAGCAGACTGCAGAAATTTGCAATCCGCACTTGAGCGCTCTTTGAAATTTGAGTAAAGGTTAAACTTTTGTCTTGTTAAATATACTTCAAATCTGGAAATATCTGCACCTTCTTCTTTTAGTTTCATAAAGAGTTCGCTTCCTCTCGGGGCAAATCTTTGCATCCAGTTATCCCTGTTAAGAAACCTGTCTTCATTCTCATGGATAAGCTGGTATGGCTTTGAAAGCACTCTCCATTTTCCTTCCATCATTGTATTATCCCAGGGAAGGGAAATACAGAATACAGAATTTTGAATGGAAGAATAGTTATCAAAGAATAATTGAACGTCAGACATTGAGAAAAGTTTGTCAACATAAATGAGTTTGCCGGTTGCAATCTCTCTAACAGCAACTCCGCTTTCTACAGAAGAAGATGGGCCTAATGACATTCCGACAGAATACTGTATCATAATCCAAAATCCTCATCTTCCGGAATATTAGAATCAAGCTTAATTACACGTCTTTCAACTGCAGGCATAGTGCCTTTATCACCAGTTTCTTTATCCAGATTGATATAAAGCTCCATATTGCTCTTTGAAAGAGTTTCACTCTTTTGGCGTTTAATTCTTTCCCTGTTTTCTTCAAGAAGCTTTCTTGCAGCAGGTGAAATAGAGTCGCCTTCTACTGCTCTAATAATTTGTTCACGCTGTTTTTGTATTGCTTCCTGTTGAGCTTTTGTAAGATTTAACGTAAAATCATTTCTTGTTTCAAATTCTCTTTTATATCTGTTTTTCAATATGAGTATTTCAACTCTTCTGTTAGCCGGATCTTTAGGTGAAATAGCTGTTTCAAGAGGTCTTGTATCAGCGTATCCAATAGCAGAAAACAGGGATGGTGAGAACTTAAACCGGTTAATCATATATCTTACAACAGAAGAAGCTCTTGATGCTGAAAGCTCCCAGTTAGAAGGGTATTTTTCAGTATGAATAGGGTCGCTGTCAGTGTGCCCTTCGATTCTCATAGCGTGGAGAACAAATTTTTTGCAGATAAGCACCCCAACTTTGTCCAGCAGTTTTCTTGCATTAGAATCAAGATATGCAGATGCCGGTGCAAACAAGTATTTATCATCAAAGGTTAATAACAAACCTTTGTCAGTTATTTTAGCTGAAATGCCATCAAGTTCTCCGGCTTTAGTAAGCTCCTGAATAGATTCTTCAATCTCTTTAAACGATTCTTCTTCATATTTAGGGCTGATGTATTCGAGCATCAAGCTTGGAATAAATGAATTTGCCTGCTGCTGGTCGAATAGCGAGTCGCTTCCGTCCATTAAAGCCTGCTGACCGTCAAGCAGGGTGTTCTGACTGAATGCATTTTTTAAAGACTCTTCAAGTTTTGCAAAATCAGTTGCGTCAACCTGGGCAAGTGCATACAAAACAACAAAGGTTGCAAAGAGCAGAGTAATAAAGTCGGCGTAAGAAACCAGCCACCTTTCCAAATTCTCATGTTCAGGGTGTTTCTGTTTTTTAGCCATTTGCTTTTTCTTCCTTATTGTCTTCGAGTATAAATGAGCGCAGCTTGCGTTCAATTAGAACAGGGCTTTCGCCGGCTTGAATTGATAGAACTCCTTCCAAAATCATATTTTTGTATAAAAATACGCCCTGATAAATAAATTTTATTCGGGTACTGATTGGAATCATAACAAGGTTAGCTGCAAACAAACCATAAATAGTAGCAACGAATGCAACCGCAATACCTGCACCTAGTTTAGACGGATCTGAAAGGTTCTGCATAACCTGAATTAACCCCATAACAGCACCGATGATACCGAGGGTCGGGGAATAACCGCCGAAGGATTCAAAAACTTTTGCAGCATTATTTACATAATTTTCGAGCTGTTCTATCTGGTTTTCCATCATTTCTCTTACAAGAGCCGGATCTGTACCGTCGGCAACAGCGCCTAAACCTAGTGTTAGGAGGCTGTCTGAAGCGTTATAAGCTTCTTTTTCAAGAGAAATAATACCTTCTTTTCTAGCTTTGGTTGCGAAACCGCCGATTTCTGTAATTAGAGCATTAAAGTCTGATTTAGGCGGCATAAATACATTTTTCAACATTTTTATGGCTGAAATTAATGTTTTGTGCGGGAAGCTTAAAATAACAGCACCTGTTGTACCGCCGAGAACGATAAATGCAGCAGTTATTTGTAATAACTGTCCGAGATTACCGCCTTCCATTGCCTGCCCTATAAGTATCATTGTCATACCGAAAAATAGGCCTATGACTGCAAATATATCCATAATTATCTCCAATTGTATACTATTCTGAATATATTAAACTATATTTTCATGTGTTTGAAATCCTTTAAATATAGTAGTTTTGTATACTTTCAGAGAGATTTAAACTTGTATTTACATACCTTCAAAGTTGCCTGCAAGAACTCTTACTGCTTTGTCTTCTGCTTTCTGGGCTCTATCAAGAGCAGGTTGCAGGCCTGAGTTGTCATAAGTTTTTTGGATATTAGCTGCTGCCTGAGATGGAATATATTTTCTCTGTGCTTCGTTTACTTTGTCTGATTTAATTGTGCATTCCTGAGAAGGGATATAAGTGTAAGTATCTACCTTGCTGTTTTTTATTGAATGCGGAATTATATTTTGCTGTGACGGAATATAGGTATAGTTATCAACATCAGTATCCGGTGTTGGAATTTGACTGCTGTATGGACTTGTACCCTTTGTTGTCATTATATTTTGAACTGGAGGCTGTGCTTGGACTGCCGGCTGTCTGCCGAATTGTTTTGCTTTTTGTGCATCATATAATCGCTGGTTCAAATCTTCTTTCAGGAATTTTTCCTGCTTTTTCTTATCAGCTTTTCTTTCATCCTGTTTCATTGCATCATATGATTTGCCGAATATTGCAGTTGTGCATTTTGTTAATGCTGCACTTAAAACGCCCATTGAAATCAGACCCCATATCCCGAATCTAATAGGGATACCGGCTGCGTTTCTAAAGAAAGCCGGAACTTTGCGTGCAGTATTGGCTGCAAAGTTTGAGTTTCTATAGCTGTTTAATCTGCATAAATCAGGTGTTATGCAGCCTGCAAGTTTGCGCAGACCTCTTGTAAATATGTTTTGACCTTTTACTGTCCTTAATTCTCTTAATTGTTTTTCTACGACACTTCTTGCAACATCGTATTCATGTTTTGTTTTGAATGTATTCGGGTTTGGAACTTTAATGCCATCTTTAAGTATAGTAGGTTCAACACGTTTATTAAAATCTTCTACCAGTTTTCTGTATTGTTCAACCTTTTCTTTTCCCATTCCAGCATTTTTAATACCGCCGATTGAGTGCATCATTCTTAATGCAAGAGGGAATGTAAATACCCAGGAAATATTATCAACGAAACCGTTTGCTGCTGTACCTATTTTCTGGTCTTTATCAGCTTTTTTAACATTTATGCCAAGTTCAACCAGCAGAGGCGCAATAAATATTAATGCCCCCAGCTTACCGCCTCCGAATGTTAATCCGCGATGTATCATCTGCATGGCCTTAGACATAAATCTTCCGGTTCCGGTTTTTGCTCCATCTGACATACTGTGAAGCTTGTTAAAGATTTCATCGCATCCTACAGTTCTTTCAAAAGGTTTAGTAAGAGGCCCCATCCAGCTGTAATGGCCTGCACCCATTTTTACTTTGCCTTTGACCTTGCCGGCTGCAGTTTTTACATCATTGATGTATTTTCCGTAAACATCATCCTTGATAAGCTTAAGTTTTTCAGCGTCTAAGCCCATTTCTTTAAGAATTTCTGTTTTAACAGCTTTTGTGGATGCAGCCCCCATTCCCTGAATTTTTTTTATTTCTTCTGGAGTTTTCCCTAAACGGTCTAATAAAACTTGATTTACAGCTTCTGTTTCAGGTATCTGTGAGATTTTTTGAACATTAAATGTCTTTTTCAACATTGTAATTTCACGGTCATTAAGCCCGATATTCTTTAAGCTCGGAGCTTCTGCTGAATCTAATTTCAAAGCTTCAGTTATTCTTATAAAATCCTGTACAACTTCTTGTTTTTGATTAAACATTTGAGTTTTAACAGTAGACCATTCCGGCATTGTTGGTGTGTCTTTCATTGCACGCAAAATTGCACTGTTTTGAACAGCTTTTTTACCGGCATTTCCAACAGTGCCGAAACCTTTTAATACTGTTTGAACCGGTTTATTCTGGATAATTTTTGAATTTTGGATATTATCCCCAAAATTTGCAGCTTTTTTAACAAGGCTGTCTTCGTATTTTCCGCTGCACGCAGTAGAATATGCATCCAAACCAACTCCAAGTCCAAGCCAGGTCGCAAGTACAGCAACAGGATGTTCTACAAAAGGTTTAAGAAACATATCATAGAACGGATTTTCTTTTACAACTTCTTTTACACTCTGCGGGGAATATGTATCCGGAACATAGTAATAGTTAGGTATGCGGACAGTCTGCTGCTGCTTCTGCTGCTGTCCTGCAAAGTTTTGTATATTAATATTTGAATTAATTTGTGTCACAATTAAACCTTTTTACAACTAACCTAACTATATATATAAAGTTAGGTCTGCATAAAAAATTGCCATATAAGCATTAATTTTTAAGAAATGTAAAATAATGATTTGTATTTTTACTAAAGAGGAAGACCGGTCGTTTTTAATATCCGCTTATAGTATTACTTATGTCTTCCGACAATTTCGTTACCTGCGTAGCAGTTCACAGCAAAGTTGACACGCGCCGAAGGTTCCGCCGTTTGCTTTAAGGTTCTTCCTGAAGCAGCAGTATTGCGGAGCATTAAAAAGTTCTTTCAAGCTATTATCCTTTACATTTCCAATTTTCTGTGACAGGCATGGATAAACAAACCCCTCAGGATTTATAAACATGTTATTGTACGGAAATGTGCAAGGCTTGTAAATTTTTTGGACAGGCGTTTCTGGAGGCAAATTGAAAAACTTTTCAATTGATTCAAGCGGATTTTTGCTGTATTCAAATTTAGGTGAAAATCTGAGCTTGGTCTTTCCTTTGATGCTTTCGATCTCCCTGTAAACTTCTTTAAAATGAGCCATATCAAAATATTGTTCTATCGGATAATTTGCATTATATTCAGGAATGAAACATTCTTGAAGTATTGAACTTTGTTTCCAGTTGTTATTCCTCAAAAACGAAATTGACAGAAATTCAAATCCCATTTTTTCACAAAGTTTGTACAGCTTAACTAAATCATCAAGGTTGTTCTCAAGTACAATTGTTTTGATATCAACCATCTGGTTTGGTTTTTGTGATTTAAGGTTCTCAAGGTTTGATATAATAATGTCAAAAACACCTTCTTTGCCTCTGTTCTTATCGTGATTTTCTCCGTAACCGTCAAGAGAAACAGAAAGCATAAGAAGTTTATATTTGATAAAAGCCTTAATGATTTCATCATTAATCAATATTCCGTTTGAAACAACATGAACTTTGTTCCAGATTTTTTTTGAAGTGTAAGCCAGAATATCAATAAAATCTTTTCTTATAAGCGGTTCTCCTCCGACAAGAGTCGCTATTGAGTAGAAAGGAAGCTGATTTATTACTTTTTTCCATTCATCAGTCGTAAGTTCTTTTTTATTGCGTTCTTTTCCTACATAACAATAAGGGCAGGCAAGATTACAATGGTATGTAAGCTCTAAAAAATATCTGAAAGGAATTTTTGCTCTGCCGTACTTATCATTGTAAGAAAGTGATGTATAAAAATCCCGCGCAAAATCAAATAACTTTGAATAATTCATATATAAGTTATAACATAAAGAAACCTCTCTTGTAAAAAGAGAGGAAAGTTTGAGCGATGAGGATTCTTTATTATGATAAAAGCAACCCTTCATCATTACATTAAACTTATTATTGAATTAATCTTATACTTTATACCTAGTGCTAAGAGCAAATTTTAGCACCTGAGCTTGTTCCTAGTCTTGAAGCACCTGCTTCAATCATTTTTATGGCAGTTTCTTTATCTCTTATTCCGCCGGAGGCTTTTACCTTAAGCCCTGCATCTTTAACAGTTTCGTACATCAATTTGACGTCTTCTTCTTTTGCACCCACTCCGTTTTTCACAAATCCGGTTGATGTCTTAACAAAATCAGCTCCGCCTTGTATACAAAGTTCGCATGCCTTTTTAATTTCTTCTTTTGTCAAAAGGTCTGTTTCAAGTATAACTTTTAAATTTCTTCCCTGACAAAAAGCCTTTATTTTAGAAATTTCATCAACAATGTAGTTGTAATCCTTGTCTTTGAGCCTTCCTGCATTTATAACCATATCAATTTCATCAGCCCCGTTTTTTATTGCATCAACGGTTTCTAAAACTTTATTTTCAGTTGTCGTTTGTCCGAGTGGAAAACCTACAACAGTAACAACTTTAACCTCATTGTAGCCGGTTTCTTTAAGAAACTGCTTTGCAAGTTTTACATTGCAAGGGTTGACGCAGACACCTAAAAAGCTGTATTCACAAGCTTCTTTAAGAAGTTTTTCTAAGTCTTCCCGTGTTGCATCCTGTTTTAAAAGTGTATGTTCGATATATTTATTCAATTCCATTTTTACACCATTTGGGCGGGCTTCATCCCATCTAACTACTAACTTATATTATCCATTCCAAGAAGCCCTTTGGAACAAACTACTAAAATTATTGACACAGTGTGAAAAATACAGCGGTTATAATCCCCATAATCAGACAGTAGTAGCCAAAAATTCCGAGAGAGAATTTTGATACAAATTTTAAAAAGTATTTTATACAAACATATCCTACTACTCCAGAAACAATTGTTCCGGCTAATATAGCTGTCCAATTATATGTAATAACTTCATGAAAATCAAGCTTAATAAGAGGGTAAAACATTGAAGCTCCAAGGATTATCGGTATACTCAAGAGAAAAGAGTATCTTGCAGAGGTTGTTCTGTCAGAGCCGCTTAAAAGTCCCGTTGCAATAGTTAATCCAGAACGTGAAAAGCCGGGAATTGCAGCTAAACCCTGAGCAATTGCTATTAAAATAGAGCTTTTTAATGTAATCTCTTTTTTCTCTGTAAGCTTTTTTGACCATGCTTCGCTGAAAAGAAGCAGAATACCGGTGAATATAAGTAAAAGACCTACAAATGCAGGTTTAAACACAAGGCTTCCGGCAAATTCGTTTAGAGGAAATGCTATTAGTACTGTGATTATCGTACCAAGTATGATATAGATACCAATTTTGAACTCTCTTGAAGTGTAGTTTTTTGTTTTTAAACCTGTGTACAAAGCCTTGAGGATTTCAAAAATTTCTTTTCTAAAAAATATTAAAACGGCAATCAATGTACCTAAATGCAGCATAATATCAAGAAAAATTTCCTGATTAGATTCGTGCACCAATTCTATTCCCTTAAAGACCTTGTAGAAATTTGAGGTAAATACAAGATGAGCTGAACTTGAAATTGGTAAAAATTCGCTCAATCCCTGCACTATTCCCATTAATATTGATTGTACGATATCCATTTTTATATCCTACTAAACCTATTCCTCATAGTAACTTGCGCAAGAAGTTGCTGTTTCCCATACAGAAACCTTAGAAACCTGAACAATTTTCTCTTTAAGTTTATTATAAATAAACATAGAAATCATCTCGCTTGAAGGACTTTCACCTTTAAATTCAGGAAGTTCGTTAATATCCTTGTGATCCAGTAAATCTAAAACCGCTTTCATTTCACGTTTTAAGACTTTATAATCTACAAGAATATTACTTTTATCCAGATTTTCTCCTTTAACATAAGCTTCAACCAGCCAGTTATGTCCATGCTGGTGCTCACATTCTCCTTCATAATTTAACAGATGATGTGCTGCCGAAAAATACATTTGTGCTTTGAGCTCGAACAAGTTAACCCCCTCCCCAACCCTCCCCGTCGGAGAGGGAATAATAATTTTCTATATCAACAACAAACCTCGGCAAGCCTTGCCATGATTTTTTCTGTTATTACTTTTATGTAATCTTTGTCAACCATACCATTAATTATACAGTCTGCAATCTGGTATGTCGGTCTTATGTACTGCTGCGCAGTTTCGTTTACATTCTTGAACTGTAAATCAGCTGCTTCTCCTGTTTTCCCGCGTGATACTGCACGTTTGTACCAGCGTTCTTTAATTACGTCAATAGGAGTAAATACATATACTTTTACATCCATAATATCTCGAACTTCTTCATTTAGAACGTATAAACCTTCTGTTAATACAACCTTTGCAGGAGTCTTAACCTCTCCATCAGGGTCTGATACGCATGTTACAAAATCATATTTCGGCGAAACCACTGTTTCACCCTGTTTAAGACCCAGCAGGTGTTTTCTCATGAGCTGCAAATCTATTACATCCGGAGTATCAAAGCTGAACCCTGTTTTAAACAAAGCATCATAGCTTCCTGCTTCAAGCAGCTCTTTTGACGTGTCTTTGTAATAATCATCCTGCCGGATAACAGTATAAATCCCTTCTTTTTTATCTCTCACAACAGCTTCAATAGTGTTATCAACAAACACAGTTTTTCCGGAGGCGCTTTCACCGGTAATACCTATTAGGAATGTTTTTTTCTTTTCCTGCACAACTTTGCGTGCAATATTCATGATAAAGTCGTCCGCAACTTTCAGGAACAAAGGCTGCTCCTGTTTTTTGTCTTCTTCAAGAATTTCTTTAAGCGTATCCACAATGTTTGTGATAAGTTCCATATCCAGGCGGCTGGAATAGAAATTATAATTTGTAAGTTCGAAAGTTTCCACCATAAATCCGTCCTTAATTCATTTTAACATTGTATAGTAAACAGCTAAAAAAATCTCATGTTACTTAAAAAAAATTTACCTAATTTTTATGTTTTTACTATAATTAACATGCAAGGGATAAATAAGAAAGGAAAGAGATAATGAAAAAATCAATTAAAGATTTAGGTGACATCAAAGGTAAAACAGCTCTTGTCAGAGTTGATATCAACGTACCTTTAGATGAAAACAAAAATGTAACTGATGATACCCGTATTCAGGCTATCGTTCCTACAGTTAATTATTTAAAAGAAAAGGGTGCTAAAATTGTTCTTATGGCTCACCTCGGCAGACCAAAAGGCGAAAAGAACCCTGAATTTACACTTGCACCTGTTGCAAAATACATGTCAAAAGTTTTTGGTGAAGAAATTGTGTTCATTCCTTCTGTAGAAGAAGCAAAACCTTATGTTGAAAAACTTGCAGACGGTCAAATCGCTTTATTGGAAAACATTCGTTACTATAAAGCTGAAGAAGCAAAAGATGATGACATGACTTTTGCTGAAGAACTTGCAAAATTAGGCGATTTCTATGTAAATGATGCATTCGGCGCAGCACATAGAAACCACACTTCAACTGCAAAATTAGCAAAAATCCTTAAGCCGGCAGTATCAGGTTTATTGATGGAAAAAGAAATTAGATGCTTATCACAGGCTCTTGATAATCCGGAAAGACCTTTCACAGCTGTTGTAGGCGGTGCAAAAGTTTCGTCTAAGATTGGTGTTTTAGAAAACCTTCTTGATAAAGTTGATAACATGATAATAGGCGGCGGTATGGCTTATACATTTGTAAAAGCTAACGGCGGTAAAATAGGCAACTCTATTTGTGAAGATGACCAGATTGAAACAGCTAAGGCTATTGAAAAGAAAGCTGCTGAAAAAGGAGTTAAGCTTGTTATGGCTACTGACGTTCTTGTAACAGATGATTTCTCCGGTAATGGAACTAATAAATTCGTGAAAATAAACGAAATTCCTGATGGATTTGAAGGCGTTGACGCAGGCCCTGACTCAAGAAAAGCTTTTGATGATGTTTTAAAATCTTCAAAGACAATTCTTATGAACGGCCCTGTAGGAGCTTTTGAAAATCCTAAGTTTGCAGAAGGTACAAAGGCTGTGTTAGAAGCTATTGTTGAAGCTACAAAAGCCGGTGCAACTTCTGTAATCGGCGGCGGCGACTCTGTTTCTGCAGCTAAGAAATTCTTCAAGGCAGAAGACTTCACTCACGTTTCAACAGGCGGCGGAGCTTCCTTAGAATTTATCGAAGGAAAAGTTCTTCCGGGTGTTGCTGCGCTGGACGATAAGTAAAACTATTATGAAAATGGTGCGGATTTCAGACCGCAATCCGCCCCATTTTTTTATTAAATCGGTATTAACACATTACTATCCATAATAGTTTTCTTGTTTGACGCCCAAGAAAAATGGCAATTATGGAGAAAAATATATCGTATAAGATTTGTATACCACTTTGCGAAATAATCCAACTTGTGACTAAATCCATCGGTGCTTGTCTTAGTGTTGCGATAAAGAACATATATAAAATTCCAAGAACATGGATTGTTAAAACTCCGATTACAGAAATGAGGAAAACTCTTAAGAAATCAGTTTTTCCCTTAAGCAAAGTCCCTGCAAAAAATATTGCCGGAAGAAATGCCAGTATATAGCCAAATCCGTATTCAAATAAATATCTAACGCCGCCTCCTAGGGCAAATATCGGGAAAAATAACCCGAGAATTATGTACATTAAAATTGAAAGAATGCCGAATTTACGCCCCAGAAGTGCAACAATGAAAAACACCATAGGGATTTGCGGGATATATTTATAGCTCTTTATAAAATGATGCAGTATCTCGTAATCATTTACATCCTGAGCCAGAAATGAAAAAGTATCAAGCGGGAAATAAGGATGTTTAATTGTTATTTGCGTAAAAGTTGCTACAATGATAAACAAGACAGAAAGGCAGGTTAATATCAGCGTTCCGAGAGTTATTTTTATCGGTTCACCTTTATATTTAAAACTATCTATCTGCTTTTCTATTCGTTTGCTCATCTGATTTCTATAATTTTGTTGAGTTTGTCAATGTTTTCTTTATACTTATTTTTAAATTTATCGTAAAAAATATTCTCAGTCCACATAATCAATGCATCTTCATTATTGTCCTGATAATATCCCTTTCGTGTACCTAAAGACTGAAATCCATATTTTTCATAAAGTTTTATAGCCGGCATATTTGAAACTCTCACCTCAAGAGTAAGATACTTTACTCCGTCAGCGTAACAGTCTTCTATAATCTTGTGTATAATAGCTTCGCCTATATGGTTGCGCAAAAATTCTTTTTTTACAGCTATTGTAGTAATATGTCCCTCATCAATAATATGCCATGTTCCGGCATATCCAACGAGTTTTCCGTCAGAAGTTTTTGCTGTGTAGTACTTTGCCAGATTATTTGACATCTCATCATAGAAAGATGATTTTGCCCAGTGGTGCTTGCCGTAAGCCTCCTCCTCTATCTCAACAACACCTTCTATATCATCTTTTGTCATTTTATCAATATAAATTTCTGATAATTTTACTATGGACATATGCTTTCCCAATCAATATCATCTTCGGTTTCTTCACCCGGTTCTACAATATGGTCGCCGTCTTCAAGCATGAGCATTAAAGACAATCTTAGCTGTTTTTTGTAATTTTCAAGAGCTTTTTCTCGTGTTTTAGCGCAGAATGCAAAACTCGGAATTTCTTTAATTTCAATATAATGATAAGGATTTCCGTTAAAATCCAAATCAGTTCCCTCAATAAGAGTCCAATCAAGGTTCATGTAATAATCTAAGTCTTTTGTATTAGTCATCTAAAGACCTTTCACTAAGAGGCTGTTTAATCATAATCCCTTCTCCGCCTATCACATCAGCTTGTCTGCCGTTGATATACAAATATACAGGCTGGCTTGTGTTTGCTTTTGCAGTCTTAATGACCTGCCGTACTCTTGTATAAGTACTTTCTGCTCCGCCGCCGCCTTCAAAGGCAGAAGACAGGTCTATCATAATATTTCCGTCGCCTTCTCTAACCGAAAGTATTTTTGTACCCTGCGGAATTTCGGAGGTAAAACCTTTTGATTTTTCCCATTTTGTAGGACCTGCAATAAGTTCTTTTATTGCATATGCAAAACATGACTTTTCAACAGAAGTATCACATTTTCTATTAACAGAGCGAATATTTCCGTTTGAATCTGCAACATATATTTTTACTGTTTTGTAACTATGTTCTTTTGCTGGTTCATCATCTGTGGGAGAAGGCACTTCTTCTGATATTTGAGGAAGTTCTTCTATGGGCGGCTGCTCATCGTGATGCGGAAGAGTCATATGGATACCTTCTGCGCTGAAAAATGAGAAATATACATACGCAACTGATATTACTATAAGTACGAATAAACCCAGTTTTTGAGAAAAATTCATGGCTTAATCTCCTTTTACAATTATTTTACCATCAATTTTAACTTTATTGTCAACAATATTTACATTCTCAACATTTGCATCGCACTCTTTTGATTCCAGCCTTGCAAGCGTAAATTCAAGAGGGTTTAAAAGATTTAGCATATTTGCAACTTTATTGAGCGAAATATTTCCGTAAGCGCTGTTTAATTTAACATTTGCAGCTCTGATTTTACCGTTTTTAACATTGAAACCTGAGGAAGCAACGAAAACTTTATTCTTTGGTGACGGCGCAATAGGGAAATTGTATTCGGTTAAGATATAAAGCTGATTATTCATAATTTTTGTGCTGACGCCTTTTACCTCAAACATTGGATAAGCAATATTATTAATATTGTCAAGTACAGCTTTATAATTGCTGTGTTTGAGAGCTGTATTCATGCTTTCATCTGATAACATCATTTCATACTGGAATTTCATATCTGATTTAAATTCAACAGGATTCTTTGTATAGTCAACATAATTATAGTCAGTCAAAGATTTAAGGTGTACATAAGGAATTGTTATCCCTTCAGAAACAATGTCTGTGCCGGTAATTTCAAGATTTTTGAATATACCCTTTTTCATGCTTGATACAGTGTAGCCGTCAAACTTAACTTTATATTTTCCGCCTGTTTCTTTCTTTAACGATGACTTAATAATATGTTCGGCCATGCTTTCTGCAATCGGGTTCATAATAGCAAAATGTCTATGATTTTGCAGATAATCTTTTGAGTATTTATCTGCAGCAAACCCTGTATTCACAGCAAATAACATTAAAATAAAAACTAATAAAATCTTTTTCATAATCCATATCCTTATTCTGTTAACTTGTGCCGGCATGTGAGAATATTAATTTTTCTCTCCGCCTTCTGCAACTCCCCTGTAAAATTCGTTAGTAATAAGCTGGGAGTATTTTTTCTTTTCACTGATAGAAAATGCAAGCTTTTCAGAGCCGTCTGAAGTTGTAACGCTTGCTACAACTCCGGCAACATCTTTGAATGGCAGTTTTGTAACATGCGCTTCAAATTTTGCATAAGGCACATCTTTTCCGTAAACTTTCATTGTTCCGCGGTCTGTAATTTTTATATCCTGTACAGTTACAGCCTGATATTTGAATTTGTCTGCAAGGTCATTGAGTTTCTTATCAACTTTATCGCTCTTAATATCATTTTGCGTCAATAAAGGTTTTTTGCCTGAATCTACAATTACCATTTTTTGTCCGGATGCTTTATGCTCGGCAATTACAGCCTTATAGCCTACAAGGTTTACAGAATTATCAATCTGAAATTCTTCGTTTAGACCTGAAAAGTTTCCGATTTTTTTCGCACCTTCAAGAGCATGCTCCTGAATAAAATTTCCTACACTGACCTTGACTGCTTCAACATATTTCTGGCCGCCGATAGCGTTAAATCCAATAATAGCGAGTACTAATAAAAATGCGTTAAAAATAATCTTTATTAATCTAAACATTACTTGCACCTATTCTAAATATTATGTACAATTATAACTATGACAAAACCTGAAATCAATCTAATAAATACTACAGACATCAATATGGACGACTTGACTCCTGCAATGAAGCATTTTTTAGAAGTCAAGCGTGAACATCCTGAGTGTCTTATGCTCTACCGCATGGGCGATTTTTATGAAACATTTTTTGAAGATGCGGTTACATTATCACGAGAACTAGAATTAACTCTCACCGGCCGGGAATGCGGCAAGCTTGGAAGAATACCGCTGGCAGGTATTCCTGTCAAAGCATTAGACGGGTATCTTGAAAAACTTGTTGCTAAAGATATCAAAGTCGCTATATGCGAACAGCTTGAAGATCCAAAACTCGCTAAAGGCATTGTAAAACGCGGAGTTGTAAGAATTATCACTGCAGGAACTCTTATTGAAAGCAATTTCTTGAACCAGAATAGCAACAATTATATGTGTGCAGTGTTTTCTGATAAATCAAAGAATGAAAAATGGGGCTTTGCTTATACTGATATTTCTACAGGAGAGTTTAAAGCAACCCAGCTTGATTACCAAACTCTTTTAACTGAGCTCGTGAGAATACAGCCGGCTGAAATAGTTGCTCCTGCCAAGAAAATGCAGTTGCAGCCTTTCCAGATTGTTCCGGAAGAAACTATAGATTTACCGGATGAGATTGTACAGAATTATAATTGTTCAAAAGTTCCGGCTAAGGTCTTTGAAGAAAATTTTGCTAAAGAAAATCTCAAGCAGGTACTTAAAATTAGTGATTTAGATGCTATTGGATATAACTCCTGTACTCTTGGGTTCAGAGCTGCGGCAGGGGTTCTGGCATATATCTGGGAGAACCTCAAAGACGGGTTCCCTAAATTTGAGAGAATTGAAACGTATGAACTTTCAGAGTATATGGCTATTGATGCCGGAACAAGAAAAAATCTTGAGCTTACAGAAACTTTGAGAGAAAAGAACAAGTACGGCTCGCTTCTATGGGCTATAGACAAAACTTCAACAAATATGGGGGCCAGACTTCTGAAATCCTGGATTTGTCAGCCGTTAAAAGACTTAAAAAGAATTATAAAGCGTCAGGAAGTAGTAAAAAGTATTGTGGATAATTCTACTGAACGTTATGATCTTCAAAGACAGCTGAAAAATATTTATGATATTCAGCGGTTGTCTACGAAATTAAGCAACAGCACAGGACTCCCGCGTGACTTTTTAAGCCTTAAAATATCTTTAATGTCGCTTCCGGAAATCGTCGAAACGGCTAAATCTATTGGTTTAACCACTTTTGAACCAATTGAAGGCGAACTTGATAAATTAAAAGAATATGCTGATATTATTGAACAAACGATTAATGATAATGCGCCTATAGCAATTAAGGAAGGCGGGATAATTAAGGCTGGTGTAAGCTCTGATTTAGATTATCTTAGAGATTTAATGTATAATGGCGAAAGCTGGCTTAAAGATTTTGAACAGAGAGAAAAAGACCGTACCGGTATTCCGACTTTGAAAGTCGGGTATAATAAAGTTTTTGGCTACTTTATTGAGGTGACAAATACAAATCTCGGCAAAGTTCCGGCTGATTATATTAGAAAACAGACGTTAACAGGCGCAGAAAGATTTATTACAGATGAGCTAAAAAAACATGAGGACGAAGTTCTAACAGCTCAGGTTAAAGCATTTGAGTTAGAGTATAAACTCTTTTGTAATTTCAGAGATTATTCAAAAGAATTTGTGAGTCTGATTAGAGAAACAGCTGAATGTATTGCAAAACTGGATGTCTTTACTTCATTTGCTTCTGTTGCAGTTGAGCATAATTATGTTTGTCCGGTAATGAATGAAAGCGGTGATTTTTTCGTTAAGAATGGACGTCATCCTGTACTGGAGCAAATACTTCCTCTGGGTAATTATGTTGCAAATGATATTGAGCTTTCTAGTACGGACAGAAGCAAGACTCAGTTAATGATATTGACCGGGCCAAATATGGCCGGTAAATCAACTTATATGAGGCAAAATGCTTTAATAGCTATACTTGCTCAAATAGGTTCTTTTATTCCTGCTGATTACGCAGAGATTGGTATCGTAGACAAAATATTCACACGTGTAGGTGCAAGTGATGATTTGACATTGGGTAAATCTACATTTATGGTTGAAATGACAGAAACAGCTTGCATTTTGAACAGTGCGACAGACAAGAGCCTTATTTTGATTGATGAAATCGGACGCGGAACAAGCACATATGACGGGGTTGCTATTGCATGGGCTGTTGCGGAATACATTGCAAATCAGATTGGTGCAAGATGCATTTTTGCTACACATTACCATGAGCTAAATGTAATGACAAAAACATTCCCGCAGATTAAGAACTATAGAATTACTGTTAGTGAAGAAAATGGTGAAATAGAGTTTTTAAGAAAAATTGTACAGGGCGGAGCAAGCAAGAGCTATGGTATTCAGGTAGCTAAAATGGCAGGGCTTCCTAATACTGTAATTAAGCGCTCTGAAGAATTGATGAGCAAGATGCAGAGAGATTTTTCAAAAAATCTTGCAGGACGTAAAAGAACTTCAGAATTAGAAATTGAAGCACCGCAATTGAATCTGTTTCAGTAGATATTTGATTAAGCAGGGTAATTACACCAAATAACCCATTTCTCTTGCTTTTATATATGTTATTATCTTATTAGGATATATAGAAGCAGAGAGGGAATTATGCAAGTTTCAAAACGGCTGGTTGTAAGAAAAGAAATTCCTATGGATAATTCAAGAGATTTGATTAGCTCCATGGATGTTGCTATGGCTGAATATTATTGTAAAAATAATAATTACGATAGAGGGTTGGAAATTTACAGGGAGGCAATATCTTCTATTACAGATGAGGCTGAAAGAAATTGTGTTATCAACCAGTACATTAATCAGGCAATTAACTATGCTCAGAAGCTTAATCTTGATAAAAAATATATTGAGGCAATCGAACAGTACAGAAATATTATGAAGTATTCGGGATTTCCGATTAACATATATAAAAACATTGGTCTTTGTATGAAGTCAATCGGTAATGCAGATTTGGCTATAAAATTCCTGAAACGTTTTGAAGAAATTTCTCCTGATAAAGAAGATGTTTATGTTTATTTAGCTGACCTTACATACACAGATATCAAAGATAACAGAAAGGCTATTGAGTACTACGAAAAAGCGCTTGAAAAAAATCCGAACAATTTCTCTATATACAATATGCTCGGACACTTGTATTCAACCTGCTATCAAGACAAGTATAAAGATAAACAAATTGAATATCTTACAAAGGCTTATGAACTTGCACCTAATAACAGAATTGTTGTTAAGAACCTTGCTTACGTTCTCGGTAAGTTTGACGAGGTTCAGAAAGCTGATGAATTTTATGCAAAACTTATGTATCTAAGCCCGACTCATTCAGATTTACACGCTTATGGTGCATATCTTGTAAGACACCAGCGTTTTGCAGAAGGTTTTAAATTCCTCCAGCATAGATTCCAGAAAGAAGATTTGAATAATGTTGCCTTCCCTCAACTTCTTACTACAAAGAAGAAAAAGTGGAATATAAAATTTGATATCAAGGATAAACGTATTCTGGTTCACTTCGAACAAGGGTTTGGTGACTCAATAATGTTTGTAAGATTTATTGATGAACTAAAAAAAATGTGTAAAGAAGTTTCTCTTGTAGTACAGAGGCAGCTTGTAGATTTGTTTAAGGATTCAAAACTCGGGGTTGAGATTTATACAGAAGAGCAAATTCCGAGTATAAACTATGACTACTGGATTCCTATGATGGATCTGCCAATTGTATGTGAAACAAAACCTAGTACCATTCCAAAGGCAGGAGGGTATCTTAAGGTGCCTAAAGCCAAAATTAATGCTTATAAAAAACAGTATATTAATGACAATGATAAAATTAAGATTGGTATTTGCTATGAAGGTACACTCGCATCCAAAGAAACGGACAGAGATATTCCGCTGTCATATCTGTACCCTTTGATGAAACTTCCTGATGTAGAAGTTTACAGTTTTCAGGTAGATGACCTTACAAACCAGATGGATAGAGTTCCGCCTGATGCAAATCTGATTAGATTAGGCAGAACATTTAAGAACTGGGAAGATACTGCCTGTGCTATGAATTGCATGGACTTTATGGTATCAACCGATAACGGTGTTATGAACCTTGCAGGTGCCCTTGGTATTAAAACATTCGGCCTGTTCAATAGAATTGTTGAATGGAGATGGTTTAAGGTCGAAGGCGAAGATATTGCCTGGTATAAGAGTATCAAACCGTTCCAGTGCCCTACTTCCGGTGAGTGGGAAACTCCTGTCAGCAAGGTTATGGAAGAGATTGATAAAATCCGGTGTAAGAAAATTGCTGATAAGATAAAAGGCAAAGGTTTAAAAGGATAGTCAGGCAGGCAAACTACAAAAAAAATGCTTGTACATTTTAGACAAGCATTAAATAAACACGAGGATATTAAGAGAGAGTATAAATCTTTTTTCAAGCGTTGCAGTCTAACGTCTTAACTGTTTTGCTTTTTGAATCTTACATCTGGTCTACATATATATAAAGTCATTTTGTTTTCAAAAATTGCCTTTTTTGTTAAGACTTTTTACTGAACAATAGAAATAATTTTTGGATGAAGGTTAAATCCTGAAAAGAAGTGCCTTTTGGAGTTTTATCTTTTTTATTCATTGAGCCGGTTGTAAACTCTTTATTCTTAAGAGCTTCTTTCAAGTATTTGATATCAAACTTTTGTTCCATAGGATTTGATTTCTTCGCAATATCAATAGCAAATCGGGTTTGAGCGTTTTCTGCTAATTTTTCCACATCTCTTTGTGAAAAATGTTTTTTCAAGAGTTCGTCTGCGAACTTTTCAATTTCTCTTTCATTCTTATTATTAAGTAAACCTTTCTTTGCAGCCTCGCAATCTTTCAAATGCCATTTTAGTGAAGCAATGATTTCTTTTCTTGTTGGAAGTTCTACTTCAAAAAGGTTGCCAAATCTGCTAAGTGCTGCTAAATCAAGGTTGCCTGATTTCGGGTCAGCATTTGTTGTGCCGACAATTTTAACATTTTTAAATTCTTTTATTGAATCAAGCCCATTAAGAAATGCAGTTCTATTCTCCAGTACGTAAGATTGATTGGAACCAGACTTCTCCATTGGAATAAGCATAGAATCTATTTCGTTAAAAGCAACTAAGAATTTTTTATTTGGTTCAGCTTTTGCTTTTGCTGCAATATCGGAAAATACCTGATTAATGTTTTTAGAAGCCTGACCAACATAAGGAGAAGCTATTTTCGGGAAATCAACTTCTGCGTATTGAGCTCCGAGTTCATTTGCCATTAATTTAGCGCTGAATGTTTTACCAGTACCGGATGGGCCATGGAAAAGTACACATTGTTCGGCTGATTTTGAACCGGCATATTTTGCCACTTTTTCATCCATTCCTGTACGTTCTTTAACCATTTTGATGAAATCTCTTGCTTTAGGGTTAACGCTGTCGCTTGAAAGCTCCGGCACTGAATCTTTTGCAATCTCTTTAAATTTCAATACAGATTTATCCTTTAGGCTGTCAAGCTTGCCTGCAGCCTGTGCTTTTGAAAATTTTAGAGCAAGAAATGCAATTATTGCTGAGCTGATAAATCCTGCTGCAATACCAAATTGAGCAATAGTATTGGCTTTTCCCCATCTGTCACGGCTTTTTTCACGCTTACTGGCTTTTTGTTGTTCTGCCTGCTGCATAAGAAAAATGTCGTTCATTACATTTTCTTCCGACATTGGCGGGGTATATCTGTTATTATAACTTACCGGTGCTGCTGCAGCTTTAAAACCTGTATTATTAATCTGTAATGACATTTTTAACCTTTCTACACTTTCAAATCTGATAATAATTTTGCAAATTCTGCATCAGTGAAATTCATTTCATGCTGTTTGTTTCGGATTGTATTAACTATATCAATTACATCAACTTTTCTGTCCTGTCCTTTTATTGAAGCAGCAGTTGCGTCATATATTGCATCTAACGTTCTAAATGATGTATTGTGTTCTTTCTTTGATAAAAATTCTGCTATTGCCTTGAGCTCTGCTGAATCTGTCTTTAATTTATCGCTTACAAGAGAAGAATCTTTGTAATGGAATTTGACAGAATTTATAATCTGTTCTTTTGTCGGCAAATCAACAAGAACTTTTTCGCTGAACCTATCGAGCATTGGTCTGTCTAATTTTTTACCGCCAAGAGCAATACCTTTTTCAACATCAATAGGAAGGTTTGTAGCTCCTATTGTAATTATGTTGTCACGCTTTCCGAGTTTTTCAGTGAAACATTTCTTGAATTCATTCAACATATCATTTGAATGTTTTGCACTCAGGCTGTTATCTACCATCATAACAGAATCAATCTCGTCTATAAATACAAAGAATTTCTTTGACGGATTATTGTCAGCTTCTTTACAAATCATATCAACAGCTTTGTTTAAGTTACGTTCACTTACACTCTGGTATTCAGAACCAAGGCTTGTAACATCAAGTGACGCAAACTTCGAGTCAGGAAATTCTTTTGCCAATGCTTTGGCAAAAGTTGTTTTACCAGTACCAGGAGGGCCATACATTAAAACAGATTTTGTCGGCTTACCGCCTCTGTTTTTAAGAACCTCTGGATTATCAACGCTGTTTTTAAAGCTTGCGGTGAATTTTTTTAAACTGTCAGGAAGTGCTAAATCATCAAGCTTTGAGGACTTGCCTAAATCTGACCAGATCTCCTTTAATTCGCTCGTCTTTTTACCCATCCCGCTTCCGTTTCTAAGCATTACAAAGACAGAAGCAATTATGGCTAAAAGAGCTCCAGCCTGAAGACCTGTCATGATATTTTGTTTCCTTTTCGCCTTTTTTTGTTCTTTCTGCTGCTTTTTTATAAAGACATCATAATCATTATCAGCAGGTATAATGCCGGCAGCTTTAAAGTTTATGTTTCTTTTTGAAGGAATAATAGAGATATTTCCTACCGGATTAATTTCGCTCATACGAACTCCTAACACTAGTACTTCTAACATGTATAAAACCAGACATTGGAAAAAATTGCGCCGTTTGTAAAGAATTGTAAAAATTTCTATAATATTGCTAAAGTTTTACTGAAAAGTGCCGATATATATATTAAGAATTTCCAGCGGGTGGACACCTCACCCCAGCCCTCTCCTCAAGGAGAGGGGGAAAGCTTATAAAGGGACAATAAAGGAAAGAAAAATGGGATTAGCCTGCTCAAATATTAGACTATTAACATTAACCGCCCGCAAAGCCGATTGCGAGTACGGTATTTCCATTGACTCTATGAGAAAGATGGCTCTCACAAGAGAACAGAGTGCTTTGTCTCAAGAATATTACAGTAAGTTACAGGCAAAAACAATTTCTTATTATAATAACGGACAGTATAATAAAATTAATTATAACTATTTAATGGGATATGGTGCAAATTATACAGCTATTACTGCCGGAACAAAACCATTGAAATCTGAAAATTCAATGATTTTGACCGATTACAAAGGACAGGTTGTTATGAGTGAAGCTTATGCAAATGCCATAACAGCTGTACTTGGTTCTTCTGCAATGGATTCGCAAGGCAGAGGTGGTACATTCTCTACAGAAAAAATCCCTGAAATTCTGGCAGAGTTAATTCCAGGTTATTCTGCAGAACAATTTAAGGCTGTTATGGACGGTGATGGAATAGAAACAAGCTATGAAGCCAACGGAGTACAAACAATAACAGGTGAGGAAACAGGTACTTCAACTACTGTTAATAACTCTGAAACCAGTACAAATATACTTCAGAGCATAATTGATTTTTATGAACCGATATTTAAAGCTGCTGCGGCAAACGGCTGGACTACAGAATATAACAATGAAATGAAAACTAACGACGACTATGTTAGTGATGCTATTGTCAGTGGTTCTTTCCAGCTTGCAACAGTAAATGAAGATGGAAACTATGATCCTGATACTTCTTTGACTTACTTTGTAACAGCTGGACTCGTTGAATCAAGAACAGATTCTGATGTTAGAGAAGAAATTACTGCATGGTACAATGCTGAAAAAGAAAGAATTACTGAAAAAGAAAACTTTATTGATATTGATATGGATAATCTTTCTACGGAACTCGAATCAATTAATACAGAAATTCAATCAATCAAATCTCTGATTGATGATGCAATAAGTTCTGTATTTGATTGGGGCTCTGGTTAAGCGTAAATAAAATAGAAGCGGGTTTTCAATTTGAAAACCCGCTTCTATTTTTTTATTAATCTTTTTTTACCGTACTTTTAATGTGCAGTTCTCGCATTTGCTGTAAAGAAGCCTCACCCGGTGCATCGCTCATTAAGTCTTTAGCGCTTGCATTCTTAGGGAATGCAATAACGTCACGGATGGAGTCTGTTCTGCAAAGCAGTGCAACCAATCTATCCAAACCGATTGCAAGACCGGCATGAGGCGGTGTACCATATTGAAGAGCATTAACCATAAATCCAAATTTTTCAGTTGCTTCTTCTTCGGTTAAACCTAATGCCTTAAAGATTTTCTTCTGAACTTCTGATGAGTGTATTCTGACAGAACCGCCCCCGAGCTCAGTACCATTGTATACAATATCATAGGCTATTGACTTAACATTACCCAAATCTCCGCTGTCAAGTTTGTCTAAGTCTTCTAAATTAGGAGATGTGAACGGGTGGTGCATTGCCATAAATCTGCCTTCTTCGTCAGACCATTCAAACATAGGGAAGTCTACAACCCAGAGAAGATTATGTTTACTTTCGTCAATTAAGTTCAAGGAACGACCAAAATGCAGTCTTAATCTGCCCATAATATCATAAACCAGTTTAGGTTTATCAGCAACGAAGAAGATAATATCTCCTGCCTGAGCACCAGCTCTTTCCTGTATAGCTTTTGCCTGTTCTTCAGTAACAAATTTCAATACAGGTGATTTAGCAGTTCCATCTTCATTATAAATAATATTTGCAAGCGCTTTTGCCCCGAAAGATACAGCAAGCTTGGTAATATCATCAATATCTTTTCTGGAATATTTAGCACCGCCTGGAATTCTAATACCTCTTACAATTCCGCCGTTTTGTAATGTATTCTTAACGATTTCAAAATTCGATTCCAGAATAATATCGCCGATATCAAATAATTCAAGCCCGAATCTTGTATCAGGTTTGTCTGAACCATATCTATCCATTGCTTCCTGCCAAGGCATTTGAATGAAAGGTGGTTTGATTTCTACTCCAGCTGCCTTAAATGCATCCACAAGCAAACCTTCTACAATCTTGATTACGTCCTGTTGTTCAACAAAAGACATTTCCATATCTATTTGTGTAAATTCAGGCTGTCTGTCTGCTCTTAAGTCTTCATCACGGAAACATTTTGCAATCTGGTAATATTTTTCAATACCGCCAACCATAAGCAATTGCTTGAATATCTGCGGTGATTGCGGAAGTGCAAAGAATTTGCCGGGCTGTACGCGTGAAGGAACCAAATAATCTCTTGCGCCTTCCGGTGTAGTTTTAATCAAAATAGGAGTTTCTACTTCCAAAAACTCTTGGTTGTTTAAATAATTTCTTACTGCCTGAACTATGTTGTGTCTTGTTTTCAGGTTATTAAGCATTTTTTCGTTTCTGATATCAAGGTATCTGTATTTAAGTCTAATATCTTCTGAAACATTATCATCGCCGAGAATAAACGGAAGAACTTTTGATTCAGCCAGAATTTCAACAGATTCAGGATACATTTCAACCTGACCAGTAGGATATTTTTCGTTATATGTTTCTTCTGGACGCTTAGTAACTTTACCTCTAACCATAATAACGTATTCACTTCTGACTTTTTCAAAAGCTTTATGTACATCAGGGTTAATTTGCGGATTAGCTACAAGCTGAAAAAAACCGCTTCTATCTCTTAATTCTATAAATAAAATCCCGCCAAGATCTCTAACTGTTGATACCCAGCCGGATAAGGTTACTTCTTCATTTAAATTGCTAAGATTTAATTCGCCGCAATTATTTGATTTCATTCTGGTTTTCAATTTATTCATCTCCCTATTAATATTCTTTTTGCCCTAAAATCGTAACAAAAACAGGGGTAAATTACAAGAGGTATTAGTATTTATAACAATTTATGTCGTGGTCATCGACAATACCGATTGCCTGAAGGTAGGAATATATAATTACAGAACCTGTATATTTCATTCCCCGTTTTTTTAAATCTTTTGAAACCATATCAGACAACTCTGTTTTAACAGGTATTTCGCCTGTTGTGTTTTTTATTACTTTATTATCCGTAAAACCCCAGATGTAATTTGAAAAACTTCCAAACTCTTTTTGTATTTCAATAAAGATTTTCGCATTGTTAATAGCTGCAGTGATTTTTCCTCTGCTTCTTATAATATCTTTATTTTCTAAAAGTGCGTTAATCTTTTCTTCATCGTATTCAGAAACTTTTTTTACATCAAAATTATCAAAAGCTTTTCTAAAAGCTTCGCGTTTTTTTAGAACCGTAATCCACGAAAGTCCTGCTTGAAATCCTTCCAGAATAAGAAGCTCAAACAAATCTCTATCATTGTGGTTTGGAACGCCCCATTCTTCATCGTGGTATTTAACATAAATTTCAGACTTTTCATCAACCCAGAAACATCTTTTCATATTATCTCCTAGCTTTGTTTGTTTTTAGTTATAATAAGCAATACTCCTGATAAAATCAATATTATTCCAAGAGTAATTCTTAAGGTTAAATGTTCATCAAAGAACAAAATTCCAAAGAAAATGGCAGTAAGCGGTTCTAAAGCGCCGAGAATAGCAGTAGTTGTTGAGCCGATAAGCTTAATAGCAATAGTAATTGTTTCAAGAGATATAATTGTTGGGAATATGGAAAGACAGATAACGCACAGCCACATAAACGGGCTTTGAGGTATTTGCAGCTGTGTGCAGAAATTAAGGTTATATATGTAAACAATAAGCCCGAAAAACATAACATAAAAACTTAGTTTTTGTGCCTGAATACTTTTTATAACCTTATTTTTTTTAACGCAGATAATGTAGAATGCATATAAAAATGCCGATGCAATAACAAGAGCAATGCCGTGCAGATTTAGGGAAGTACCTGGTTTTCCGTTATAAAGAAGAAGTATGCCGCAGGATGTCAGTCCAATTGCAGCTGCAATTACTCCGGTCAATTTCTCTTTATAAAATATCGACATCATAACTGCAACGAGAACCGGATAGATAAAAAGAATTGTACAGGCAATACCTGCTTCGATGTAATTAAATGCTTCAAATAATGTTAGTGATGATAGTGAAAACATTAACGCAAGTAAAAAAACGGGGATAATCTCGTTTCTAGATAGTTTCAAAGATATCTTTTTAAAGCAGACAAGCCATATTCCGTATAGGATTACAGCAATTGAGTATCTAAAAAATAATACAGAATTAACTGCCATGCCTCTGGAATATAGTGGAAGTGCAAAAAGCGGATTTGTTCCATAACTAGCTGCCGCAATAATGCCATTTATAGTTCCCAGCGTACGTCGTTTGCTCAAAGCCAATTCCTTTCGAGAATGAGATTATCCTAAAGTTATAAAAAAATCAATTCTTTAGAAGGTTGAAATAAAATTGAAATAAGCTATAATATATATACTAAATATATCTTTAAGTAATTATATATGTGAGGTGCTATGTCTACAATATCAAACCAACAATTAATGGAACGCCAACCGATAAATTATCAAAGCTATTATCAATTTAATTCAAGATTAACGACTTTAAATGAATCAAAAAGCGAAGAATTGGAGTCTAAAAATAACAGTATTACTAAGAATCTCAGTGAACAAATAGATTACCATGAATATATCGAGTATTGTTCAAAAAATGCAGTGGCTTCTGACTTAAATTACGGCAAGACAGTGGTTCAAAAGAGTGATACATGTGGAACAGTACAACCACTCCATATTGGTCGTGCAATGAGTACTTATGCCAAAGCAGATACATTAATTTATCAAGGTAAGATTGATAGCGAAGCGTAAAAAGAAAAAGTCATAAACTGGAGATGGCGGGAGTGTCTTTGTCGCTCGCGTGTAACGGCAATTCCGCGATTTGTTGCGGGTTTTCAACCCTTACAAATCTCTCCAGCCTCAGCTCGCTCCCGCTCGAACCCACTGACAAGGCTTCGCCTTGTGCGGGTTCTCAATTCAACAACCATAGCAACAAAAAAGGACTACCTAAAGTAGTCCTTTTTTATTACTGGTGCGAACAGTCCACTGAGCAAGAGGCTCGGGTGAATTCACACCTCATTTAAATTTCGTTAAACTTGTAGTCTCAAAACCTGCTCAATACATTTACCCCTTCCCTGTTTTTGCAAAAAGCAGCGAATTTTGCTGTAATTTTGCGCAAAAAGACTCTGAAAAGTCTTTTTACAAGAGTATTCTAACACAAATTCCCTGCTAAGTAAAAACAGGGAAATTAATACGGCAATTATTACTTAAAAGTTGAATAATTAAGTTTTTGTTAATATTTCATGCAAGACATGAAAATAAGTTATAATAAAAATATGAAAAAACTTATTGTTACAATATTATTAGTTTCTGTATTAGGTTGTGGCTGTGGTCTTAAAAATAAAGAAGAGACTTTATCTCAGTATGAATGGGTAAATGAAGAAAATCAACAAACAAATCAAGAAAAAGTTATAGAAAACACTACTTCACACAAAACAGAAGAACAAAAAGACAATATTGAAAATTTACATCCAATTGACAAAGCTGAAAAAGATTGTATAGCTAAGGTAGATTCAACCTATGATATGTCACAATGTTCATATAAAGCAATGGATTTATGGTTTAAAGAAATTGACAAATATTTAAGTTTACTAAAAACAATCACATCAGAAGAAGATTTCGCAAATATTCTTAAAGCACAGGAAGATTGGAAAAGATATCAAGAGTCAGATTTTGAAGCAGTAAGTATTATCATGAATAAGCAAGGTACTATGTTTCAGAATGTGACTGTAGGTAAAAAAACTGATATAATTAAAAAACGAGCTTTAGAATTAAAAGGACTTTATGACACTTTGAAATATGAGTAGCTTGCATACAGTAATTAGTTAAAAATGAGGATATATGTATGCAACAAAAAGATATTTATTACCCACAAATGGTCAAATTTGTGTTGGCCAGAGAAGGTGGTTATGTTAATGATCCGAATGATAAGGGTGGGGAAACCAATAAAGGAATTACTCACACAACTTATGATTCTTATAGACGTTCAAAAGGTTTGCCGAAACAAAGTGTTAAATATATGACAGATGAAGAAATGCACGAAATATATTATAACAACTATTATAAGGCATCTGGTGCGGATAAAATTGATAATCCTAGACTTGCAATGTATGTTTTTGATACGGCTGTAAATATGGGTGTTTCAGTTGCAAAAGATTTATACAAAAAAAGTGATGATAATTTGGATAAATTTGAGCAGCTTAGAAGAGATAAGTATGAAGCTTATGTAAAAAGTGATCCAACCCAAAAGAAATACATACAAGGTTGGAATAATAGAGTAACTCACGTAAAAGATTTCTCTGCAAATACTTTACCTCAAGAACGTACAGTTCCATTTCAACTCGGAGTTGAAATGGATGTTGACCAAGACGGAAATGTTATGTATTACTACGATATGGATGATTACAGGAATATGGAGCGGGAAGATTTTAAACGAAATTTTCCTAAAATATATGAACAATCAAAATATCAGTTATTTCATCCGGATAGTCGCCCAACTGGCGGTGCAGCAGGAATTCATGGTTCAAATTGCGCAGGAACATATAAAGTTTCCGGCTATGTGCGTTCTGATGGAGTAAAAGTTTCAAGTTATGAACGATCTTGTGGAGCTAAACATCTTGGACCGCAAAGTGCTAGTGATAAGTATCGTGGCTTGAGATTTGACCAGATGTCTAGCTCAGAAGTTAATGAATTGTTGGATGAATTAATTTAAAAATAAAACGAGAGCAGTTAAATCTACTGCTCTCGTTTTATTTACTCTTGCAAACATCGGAGAAAACATGGTATAATATCCGTAAAATACTCGGAGATAAAATGAAATACATCTATCAAAACACAGATTGGCACAGCTTTCGATACTGCGGAGAAAAAATCTCAAAATTGCTTTTAAAAATCAAAAAAGCTCAAGGATTTTTGCTTGGAAAAATGGATTCTCTTGGCTTTGATGTTAAGAATAACGCTCTTTTGCAAGTATTGACAGAAAACATTATTAAATCTTCAGAAATTGAGGGACAGATTTTGGATAAACATCTTGTTCGTTCTTCAATTGCAAGAAGATTAGGTATTGATCTTGGCGGAGAAACTCCGGTTTCCAGAGATATTGAAGGGGGTGTTGAAATGATGTTAGACGCAACTCAGAATTACTCTCAAAAAATGACAAAAGACCGCATAATTGGTTGGCACGCAGCCCTGTTCCCAACAGGATATAGTGGTATGTATAAAATCAATGTAGGCAGTTACCGAACAGATGAGCTTGGTCCTATGCAAGTAGTTTCGGGTTATGCCGGAAGAGAGAAGATTCATTATGAAACCCCTCCCGCAAATTGTCTTGAAGCGGAAATGCAAGGCTTGATTGAATATATTAATTCTGAAGATGAAGAAGATTACTTAATAAAAGCCGGAATTGTTCACCTTTGGTTTGTAATTCTTCACCCGTTTGATGACGGTAATGGAAGAATTGCGAGAGCTTTGACAGATATGATGCTCGCAAAGAGTGATGATTCGAAGTTTAGATTCTATTCAATGTCTTCCCAAATCCAGAAAAACCGCAAAAATTACTATGAAATTTTGGAAAAGACTCAAAAAGGTTCAATGGACGTTACGAATTGGCTTGTATGGTTTTTGGAGAATCTTCTTGCTGCAATCCAATCAAGCGGTGAAATTACAAATCAAGTTTTGAAAAAAGCGGAATTTTGGCAAAAGAATGTTAATACTGTATTTAACGAGCGCCAGATTAAGGTTTTAAATCGTTTTCTTGATAATTTTGAAGGAAATCTTACAACAACAAAATGGGCTAAGATGTGTAACTGTTCTCAAGATACGGCGAATTTGGATATCAACGAACTAATTGATAAAAAGATTTTAAAACGGATGGGCAAAGGTCGTTCAACTCATTATGTTTTTAGATAAATGTTTAAATCAAATACATTATTAATTTTATGAAAACTGGTGTATTTTAAACCAAATTCCATAATTATATAATAGTAAATCTTGCAAGCTTCTGGAAATATTATTACTTTGTCATTTTATAAAGAACTTTAAGTAATTGATTCTCTTTTTTATTCAATTTAAACTTATTCTCTATCCTTTTACAGTATTTAAAAATTCTATTTTTGTATTCTTTATCTTCAATTGAAATAACAAAGGCTATTTTACCTATAAGTTTGTTATCAAATTGATTATGAATTAAATTATATCTAATATTTTGTCTAATAGTATTTTTTAATTTTTTAGATGCCTTTATTTTCTGGTCATTTATTGTAATTCCTGTAACTTTTTTGTGCGAAGTGTTTTTAATGAGTTTTGTTTTTTTATGATTGATTTGTATATTTAGACCTGCAACGCTGTGTTTTTTTGTGTATGAATATATATCATTTTTCAGGTTCTTCAATAAATCTATGTCATTCGCCGAAAATAATAAATCATCCGCATATCTGGTATATGCAATGTTTTTCTCATCACAATATGAAGAAATATCTTTATCAAATTCATAGCAGGCTAAGTTGGACAGGTATGGAGAACAGATACCACCTTGAGGTAATTTTTTTGAAAAGGTACAGAGTTTTGCCAGTTGTAATGCAATATATGGTGAGTATCCAAGATTCTCAAATATTTGAATAATTTTAGCTTCATTTATATTCTGAAAAAAATTTTTAAAATCCATTTTCAAGAGAAACAAATTCTCTTTATGGGTTAACGCATTTTTTAATAATCCATTTTCTTTTTTTATAAAAGCAGCAGATGCGCTAGAACAGGGAACTTTTTCTAAAATCTCTTTTAAGATTAATTTTTGAGCCATTTTTAGACGCTTTTTGGGTGCGTTAATAACTCTTTTTTCTGTTGAATTTTTTTTGGGAATTAGAAATGTAACATAGTGTTCATTTTTTCTATAACTAAAATCGTGTAACTGTTCTTTGGTAAATAATAAAAAGTATGCTAAATCATCTAATGTATAAATTTGTGGAAGTTGTAAGTATTCTTGCAATTTGTCTGAATTATAAAAAAAGTTTACCATTATTCTTCTTACTTTGTACGATTTTCAAATTCGCTTGGGTCGAATTTGAAAATCGGACATTGCTGTCCTTTTTCTTTTTATATATTTTAAGGGTTTGTCATCATTCCCCAATAAGATTTCATTCAAAACTTATTATATTCTAAGAAGAATAATGATAAAACTTATACCATATTATATCAGAAATAACATCATTGTAAACTGCTTTTGGATTATTGTGGATTAATTTATATATAAAGTCTTTACCGGTTTTTGTAAGTTCGATTTCATTTAAATTTTTATTTTTAATAAAATTTTCATTGAATAATATTTTTATTGTTGCTGAATATGTAGCATCAAAATTAAAATCTATTGCTTTATTTTTAATTCCATCAGTTAAATATTTAATATAAAGGTACAGCGTATTTTTAGCCAAACCCTTAAATAAATATAAAATTAAGGTTATAAAATAAAACATTCCAGTAATTTTATCAATACTTCTGGGTTCTTTTGTCTTATCTAAATGTTGTTTAAAGAAACGTTGTAATTTATCACATACTTTACATAATGTATTATCATTATAATAACGAACGGCTGTTTTATTTACTTTTTTTAAGTGTTTTATCGGTCCAAGGTTTATAAAAGAAGGATCATTTTTATATTGTTCATCATTTAACACTATAATTTTGTTTTGTAAATTTTTATTATTTACAAATGCTCCTAATTCAGCATAGGCTCCAGGACTTTCACAAACAATGCAAATATAATCTACATTTTCTGCTAGAATTGTTTCTAGCGTGAGATAATCCGCTTCTTTATTGAGGTTAAAATATTCAATAAAAATTTTTTCAGGAAAGAATATCATTAAAAAATCAATATTTTTTAGTATATTACGAACATTTTTTCTTGTTGTATCTTTATTAACATCTCCACCGCAAAGAAAAATATCAACATGCTTATTTGGCAAGCTTTTGTACATTTTATGATATAAAGTATCTAGAATTTTAACTTCATGCTTATTTAACTTTGTTTGTTTTTTAGGCATATTAATTAATTTTTATTCACTTTCTTATTATTTTGTTCATAAGTTTATTTTATAGTTTCTTTGTCTGCTCACCTAGAGCGTGATAAATAATAATATTTATTTCCTTCTTTCCTTTACAATCATATCTTTATGCTATTATACCACAAAATAAAGTCCGGCGGAACTGCAAAGCAGTTCCGCCGGACATCTTTCCTTATTCATTCAGATCTTCTTGTCTCATTTGCTCTCTGCACAATTCTTCCAGCTTACTATACAACCACGCTCTGACTCGTGCTTGCCTTTCCGGCGGGATTTCCGGTTCAGCTTCTATTGTTCGCTTAACTATCATATTTTTATAATCCATAATGTCCGTTTTTAGTATTAGCTCTGCAACAATTTTTCTGGAAGGACCTTTTTCATTTTTAATAGCATCATTAACCATTGCTTTTGCAAGAAGTTCAAATTTGGGCATTTTAGCAGATTTACCATTTTCTTTGATGGTAATGGTATCTGATAACTCAAGCAACATCGCTTCAAGCAAAGATTTAGGAACAGGCTTTTTCTTCCGTCCTGCAGGATTTCCGGATTGTCCCTTCTTGAACTGTGTAGATTTTGGCGGGTTTTTATAACCTACTTTAGCCTGGTTATACTGTTCAACAATTTCTTTAAGTTTATCGTCCATCGCTATCTCCTTCTATATTTAAGACTGTATTTGCTTCATTATTGTCGGTGCTGTAATTTTTGATTAATTTAGCTGTTTTTCCGGTTTCTTTTTGCCAACGCCAGATTATGACGTCACAGTATCTTGGATCAATTTCGATAAGTCTGGCTCTGCGTTTACAGCGTTCTGCAGCCAGTAAGGTAGAACCACTGCCTCCAAAACAATCTAGTACTATGTTATTTTTAGTAGATGCATCCAGTAATAAATCATGGAGAAGAGATACGCTTTTGACCGTAGGGTGGAGCTTAAGTAGCTCTAGTGATCCGGGATTTGTTGCTCGTATTCCTGGATAATCAAGTACATTTGTCCTGTATCGACCATATTTTCCCATGTTTATATGATTCTGGTGTTTACCTTTTTTCTTAAAAACAGGGATAAGTTCGTGTTGGGATCTGTAATGACTTCCTTGACCACCGACCATCTTATTCCAAACTAGTATGTTCATTAGTTCTGAATATACTTTCTTTCCTTCTGTAAGCAGGGTATTAATTCCTCGCCAGTCAACGAATATGTAATGTAAACTACCATCTTCAGAGAATTTAAGCAGATTTTTAATGATTGTATTAAAAAATTCTGCAAACTGCTCATCACTCATTTCTCCTGATGCCATTTCAAACTCTTTATGCTTAGTTTTGCAGACAAAGCCCATAATTTTACAATTATACGGCGGATCTGTAATAACAATCTGGGCGGTTTCGCCTTGCATAACGATTTCGTATGATCTTTTGCTAATAAGAAAATGCAAGAAATGTGGATGAAAGGATATAAACCACCATTTGCTCCAAAAGTTAAAAAATAAGAAAGGACTCTTTTTATTTGCCTAAGGAGAATTTGGGGTAAATAAAAGAAATAATCCCTATCTTTACGACATTGTAGATTCTCTTAAAACGGCTAAAGCCCGCGTTGTGCGGGAAATTTTGCATTAAAAAAGAGCGCAATTGCGCTCTATGCTTGTTAAATCTGGTGGGAATAAAAGTCGAAATAATGTCCAAGACTTTCCCATGATGTATTTTATTCTATCTATAGTATTGCTCTATACTTAAATAATATCAAGCCTTTTCAGTCTTAAGTTATCAATTAGACACACTCTAATTATTTATTATGACATATATCATAAATGAGTTTTACAAAATCAGTTACTCTTTTGCCTTGTTCAATAAAATTCTTATTATAGATGTATTCACTATGAATTTGGGAAAGTGCAATATCTTTTTGCCATGGTTCCATATAACTATTCAGGATATTATTACATGCATTTTGATAGCCAATTTCTGTGCTTAAATCCATGCCTGTAAAAACTCCTTTTGCTAAATCAAAAGCTTCTTTGTCGTTCATAATTTACTCCTTTGTATACCAAACCCCACGGGTTTTTCCGTGTTTGATTAGGTAATTGTTTTCAACTAAATTTGCGAGATGTTTTTTGATTGTATTTATATTTGTTCCGGTTAATTTAGATAACTCAGAAATCGTTGCACGGTCTTTATTCTCAAAAACTTCCATAATTTTTGCGGAAACTTCCGGTAAATCCAGATTTGAAAGTTTTTTTGTTTCAGTATGTTCTAATTTATATTCCAATCTAATTTTCTGCTTTTGCAAAGTTTTTAAGAAAAACATTAACCAAGGTTCATAATTTGGTTCCTTTTTTAAAGTAGTTTGCGTTTGCCTTAGCGCTCTATAATAAGCTTCTTTATTATCTTCAACTATTGACTCAGTTGAACTATATGGAATATACAAATAGCCGGATTTCAATAATAAAAGATTTGTCAGGGCACGAGATAGCCTGCCATTTCCATCTTGAAAAGGGTGGATTGCAAGAAAATTAACAACAAAAACCCCAATAACAATCAATGGGTGATAAAATCTATCATCCAAATTTTTGTTAGTCCAGTCAATAAGTTCTTGCATTTTTAACGGTGTTTCAAAAGGTGTTGCAGTTTCAAATACCACTCCAAGTTCTTTGCCATTGTTATCATAAGCTGCAACAGCATTCGAAACCTTTTTGTATTCGCCTTTGTGCTTCTCATCTTTAGAAGAATATTCTAATAAAATTTTATGTAGTTGCTTGATATAATTTTCAGATAGAGGAATTACTTCCCAATCTTCAAAAATGATATCAGCTAACTTTGCATATCCTGCAACTTCTTCCTCGTCTCGGTTTGCAAAAGATTGTTTGTTTATTTTTGAAAGTAGTTCCTCGACTTGCTTATCTGAAAGTTTATTCCCTTCGATTCTGTTTGAAGAACCAACGCTTTCGATTGTTGCAACTTTTTTTAGAGCTTGTAACTTTTCTGGCGCCATTTGTCCTAAAAGCTTCCAGCTTCCTTTAAACTCATCTATTTCAGAGATAATTGTAAGCATTTGGTTGTTTATTTTGATATCAAGATTTTCGAACATAATAATACCTAATTAGACCTAATATGACCTGATAATATATTATTTTTACCTGATTGTCAATGGTTTATTAATTACCAAAAGGACTCTTTTTATTTGCTCAAAGAGAATTTGGAGTAAATAAAAGGAATAATCCCTATCTTTACGGCATAGTAGATTCTATTTAATTGGCTAAAGCCCGCGTTATGCGGGAAATTTTGCATTAAAAAAGAGCGCAATTGCGCTCTATACTTGTTAAATCTGGAGATGGCGGGAGTCGAACCCGCGTCCATCGTGGATAAAAACGAACATCTACGAGTGTAGTAACTTATTATCTTGGCTTAATACGGAAAGTTACGAAACCTGAACTAAGCCTCAGACTTTTTACGGAAGTCTAACCTCCAATGGTTAAACTTGATACGCATACCATCATTTGCGTACTGCATCTTGCATAATGTCATCCTAAGCAACGGCAAGCTGGTCACTTAGAAGGTCCCTAACTGCAATTAGGCAGCGAGTCTAGCTCTTGAAGGGAATGCAATAACGTTGTCGTTAGCATTTAATTTAGTTTGCTCGTTGATAAGCGGGAACAGCGCCCGCACTCGCAATCCGGATCTACCAATCACGGCGTCAAAACCAGTACATCCCCATGTAATGTGTCTTTCAGAGAAGACGGCTCCGCTCGGAAAACCTGCTTGTCTTTGCCTTCGCAAAGCCAATACCGTTTTCCTCGACTCCACCTCGTTCGCAAAAGCTCACTCGGCTTGCCCATTGCCCTCGCCGGGCAGGCGTCAAAACCAGTACATCCCCATAACATAAACTTTTCAATGTTCGTAAGGACAGTATAAACGATATTTAATCCTTTATCAAGTCTTGAATTTTTTTCAAGTCTTTGAGCATTAAATCTCTAGGACTGCCTTCCTCTAAGGAATGATACCTGAGAAGATAAGACGGGTGGAAAATTGGTATACATTTCCTTTTTTTACCGCCAATTTCCAATTCTAGAACTTCTCCTCGTATCTTTGATATTGCAGTTTTTTGCGGATAAAAAGATTTTAAAGCGGTAGCACCGCAGAAAATCATAATTTTAGGGTCAATAGTTTCTATCTGCTTAAGTAAATATTCTTCACAAGCGGCCTTTTCACTATCGGTTGGAACCCTGTTTTTAGGCGGTCTGCATTTAACAGTATTAATTATATACAAATCTTTTTCGCGTGAAATCTCTGCTTTTTCAAGAAACTCATTGAGAAGTTTTCCAGCTCTTCCAACAAACGGCGTGCCGGTTTTATCTTCATTTTCACCAGGGGCTTCTCCTATTAATATTGCTCTGGCTGTTTTAGGGTTTCCGTCTGAAAATACAATATTATTTCTGGTTTCGCCTAACTCGCATTTTTTGCATTTTAGACATTTGTTTTTTAGTTCATCAAGTTTTTTAGCTTTCATGAAATCCTCTCAAAATCGGCAGCTCCGTGCTTACAAACAGGGCATATATAATCAGCCGGTAAATCGTCACCTTCATATATAAATCCGCAAATCTTACATCTCCAGCCTCTTTTTTCAGTTTTTTCCGGCTTAGGCTTAATATTCTGCTGATAATAAGTGTAAGTTGCAGTTGGTATATCTGATAGAGTTTCAGCAGCTACAAGCTGGGCGATAAAAAGTGTATGCGTACCTAAATCTATTTCTTGTTTAACAAATGCAGACATATAAGAGTTTGTATCTTTTGTTATGTACAAGAGTCCGTTAGGGCTTCTTTTTATATCATTGAATGTTGCGAATTTATCCACATCCCTTCCGGATTGAAAACCGAAATGTTTAAATGTATCAAACTTTGCGTTTTCAGATAATACAGAAATGTTAAACTTTTTTGTATGTTGAATCATCTGGTTGGTATAATTACGTTTATTTACAGCAATAGCAATCTGGCAGGGATCTGATGTAACCTGCATAACAGTGTTGATAATACATCCATTATCTTGATTCCCTTCTTGTGCCGTCAATACGTACAGCCCGTAACCTATGTTAAACAAAACTCTATTATCCATAAAAATCTCTCCATTGTTAATATAATTTAACATTAATAACCCTAAAAGTAAATAATTTCCTTGACACTGGTATTAATTTGTACTACACTTCAATCATGCCGAAGTATAGTGCTATGGTATGCCTTGCTCGGATTTAGTAATAACTTTTATTAAAGGAGACAAAAAATGCCAAAATTAAAAACTCACCGTGCTGCAGCTAAGAGATACAAAGTTACAGGCACTGGTAAAATTACAAGAAGACATGCAGGTATTGGCCACTTGCTTCAACACAAATCTGAATCAAGAAAACGTAAGATTTTCGGAGATGTTGTAATTTCTGAAACTCACGAAAAATTGATTTCAAAAGAGTTACCTTACAAGAAGTATGCTAGATAGGAGTGTTGAACAATGAGAATTAAACGTGGAAATGTATGTCGTAATAGACACAAAAAAATATTAAAGCTTGCTAAAGGCTTCAAAGGTGCTAGAAGCAGAATATTTAAGGTTGCTAACATTGCTGTAATGAAGGCTCTTAAATATGCTTACAGAGATAGACGAGCTACAAAACGTAATATGCGTCGTTTATGGATTGTAAGAATAAATGCTGCTGTTAGAGAACAAGGCATGAGCTATTCAAGATTTGTTAATGCTTGCAAAAAGGCAAACATTCAAGTTAACAGAAAAATGCTTGCTGACCTTGCAGTTAATGACAAAGATGCTTTTGCTGTTGTAGTTGAGGCTGCAAAGGCTGCTTTATAATTTACAAGTCTTAGAAAATCGCCTTATCTCTTATGAGATGAGGCGATTTTTTATTATGTTTGAAGGAGGAGGAGATTTCTACATATCATATACGAAGTTTTGTCCTGTTGTATTTTCGCTTGCTTCTTTGCGCATAGCCTGAGATGCAAAGAACATTTGTTTTGCATAACTCTGTATTTCTGAATTATAAACTCTCTGGTCAAAGATATTTTCATATTTTTCCAAATAGTCACCTAGCGGACTTACAACATCGGTCAATAGACCTGTTGCAGTATCGGCAAACTGTTTTAATGCTCTTTCGCCAATACCCATTTCAGCCATTTTTTCGGATAAGGTCAAGGTTAAAAATCCGCTTTGTTGTACAGCTTCCTGAGCTTGCTGCTGGAGTTTTTCTTCCATTTTCTCTTCAGCGGCTGCATGCTGTTTAGTCGGATCATAAGTCTGAGTTTTATACGTTTGTAAAAAATTATTCAGATTAAATGTTTCTGCCATATCCTTTGCCCTTATTCTTTGTAATAATGTTATCGGCAATTTTTTCTAGAACTTTAGGTTTTTTGAATAAATTTTTACAATTTGTTACATTCTGGGAATTTGTTAATTTTTGTATATTTTACGTTGTGCCGTCAATAAATGTGATATATAATGTAGATATGATATGTGGTATCGTTGGTAATTTCAAGAGAGTCTGTAAATGCTTGAAACCCGCTCCTGGACTGCGTTTTAGCTATCAGGGGGGGGGGGCGAAATGCCTATATAAATTTAGTTCGGAGCACCGGAGGTGATTTATGATAACCTTCGGAAGTGATGTTGCAGATTTGATTTTACAGAGAACACTGGGCGAAAATACTCTAGGCTTG
>ERZ773225.578-NODE-578-length-53073-cov-4.777924_pt1 | contig 53073 bp, 56 predicted proteins | sample MGYA00580993_ERZ773225 | MGnify/ENA primary metagenome ERZ773225 (study PRJEB29015, sample SAMEA2737748) | human gut metagenome | biome: human gut; feature: human-associated habitat; material: faeces | place: China | collected 2012 ...
CTTTTTAAGATTTTCAACAATCTCTTTAACATTATTGACAATACTAGATTTCTTTTCTTTAGAAATCTTTCCAGATTTAATTTCTTTTTTAGATTTCTTCTTTGGTTCAGGATTCTTCTGCTGAACAGATGTAACTGTAAATTCCTGAGTTCTACCCTTAATTTCAACTACTTCTTTAGGCAGAGGAACAGGAAGATTGATCCAAAAAGAAATCTCATCATTAGATAGTTTTCCTTCTTTATTATCAAGTACAGTAAGAATTTGATATTTACATACTCGAATCTTAGCTGTATCGGATTCAGGAACAGAGATAATATCTTCTGGTCGAACCAGAACAAGAGCTAATATATCTCCTCCGAAATCTTTAAGATAATCATAAGAAGCTACATGAAGACCATATGAACAATCTACAGCTCTATTAGGATCTACTGCTTTAATATCCATTTTTACAACAGATCCTACTTTCTGTTGAATTTTTCCTGTATGACAATCTACAAAGATATTTTTAGAGTCTTTAGAATAATCTAAATACTTATATCCAAGGATATTACCTTCTGCTGTAATAGGCAGATCGGAATGTTCCATAAAATCAATACATGATTCAACAGAAAATTCTCTTTCTTTATTTACTTTCTTAAGTTTTTCAGTAAATAATTTAAGACCTTCAATATTCTCTGATCTAATTGCTTCTGTTATTACATGTTCTACTTTTTCAGTTTTTACATTTTTAGGTAGTTCAATTCCATAATGTGTTAATAAATCTTGAATAGATTCATCTGAAACAAATGCATTATCATCACATTCAAAGAAATTATTCTTATGAATTTCAGGAACAACAATGTTAATTAAAAAATTATTATTAACACTTGTTGAAGGAATATTAATAATCTTTCCTGTATCTGTGATTAATGTAGAATTGTTTGAACATAATACAATATTAATGATTCTCATTTTCTTCTATTCCTTAATAGTCTGTTATAAATAGCTTGAATATCTGCATGGCTTAATACTAATTTAAAATTTAAATCAGGTATCCTATATACATCTAATTTAGATAAGTAAATTCTAGTAAGAAATCTCTTAAATTCTTTAGAGAATTCAAGTTTTCTTAGTTTATCATCAATATAGTTACAGCATACAATAACTTCTTTAGGTGACATCTTCTTAAGATGCTGATTAATATCATAGTTATGATGTTTTACTTCATCTAATCCTTTATAGTTAATAAAGTGTTGTAAAGTAACAGTATATTTATTTGTATAACTATTTTTTGCTTTAATATAATCAATAAAATATTTTGGTTCTGTAATTAATTCATAAAGAAATTCTGCTTTTTCTTTAATTTCTTTTGTAATATTCTTCTTACAAAAATCTTTAATATATTCTTCAAGAGTTGGAATACCTCTTCTTTGGAACATTTCTACTTCAGATTTATGATTAGATACTACACAAGTAATTTCATTTCTAAATACATCTCCAAAATACTCACTATTGATATGATCACTATTTTTATAGAAATATTGACCTAAAACAATAGAATATTTACTAACATAACCATTGCTAGGTCTATTATCAAAATAGCAATTAATATCTTCTAATGCTACATTTTTATCTGTAGTACAAAAATCTCCATTAATTACTTGTCTTTCTTTAGTTCTTTTAACTCTTTTTTCTGGTTCAGATTCATTAGGAATATAAGTAACATTAAATCCTAATTTCTTATAATAGTTTTCTTTTGCTTCTCTATCTTTATTCTTTACAGGAATAAGATATGCAGTAACAATAGAACCTCTATCAATAAGAAAGTTAGTAATCTTATTAGTTAAATATATTGTGTTATTAAAATAAAAATAACTAAATTTTTTATTTTTATCTAATAATCTAATGCTTTTATCATAAGGATTATCTGAACTATTAAAAAGAATATATGCTTTCTTTAAATCTTTTCCAAAAATTTTAAAGAATTCACGTCTATATTTATGATCATAAGAACCATAAACATAAGCTTTCATTGCTTTATTAATACAAGATGGAAATTTTTTAAAGAAATGTTTAATATCAAGTCTGGAACCATATCTAGCTTTATCAACATACATTGAATAAAGAGTAACAATATCTTCTTTACTTAATTGTTTATATTCATAATATTTATAAAAATAAATATATTGTCTATTGTAGATATAGCTTTCTAATTTAGACCAAGACATTAATCTATAGAGATCTTTTCTACTAAATATTTCAATACATTTAAGTAAACTTTTCTTTTTATTAGTTTTAATTAAAGTATCTAATCTTTTGAAGAAACCAAATAATGTATCTATTGTTTTTTCATCATAAACAAGTCCTTCTCTTGAAGGAGCAATACTTAATGTACTAGGTTTTGCTTCAAAGATAACACTAATATCTCCTAAATCAAATTTATTAGTATCTCTATTAGGAAGAACTTTTTTAGCATCTATAGGATAAACAACATTACCATATCGAACCATAAGATATGGATCACTTGCATTTCTTTCAAAGATAGTAAATTCTTCTTCTATAGGTAATTCAATGTCTTCATTATCATTAGCTAAAATACCTCCTAATTTAATAGTATCTTCAATAAGATCATTAACTCTATTTTCACTATGTTCCTCTATATAAGGAATAGTTACTATAATTCCATTTGGTTCATCAGTAGGTACTTTAACAATAGTCCTAATAGAAGGTAATCCGTTGTTATCAGGATCATTTCTAAGGCATGAATAAATACCTTTAACACCGTTATAAATATCTTGTACGGTAAAGGATTCAGCAATAGCAAAAGGAGCTTTACATCCTAATCCGAATCCTCCTGTTTGGGTATCATCTAAAATCTTCGTAGATCCACCAAAAACACCGTATACGGTAGGAATATCCTCATGAGGTATTCCTGTACCAAAATCTTGAACAACGATGTTATCGCCATCATATGTGGCTTTAATAGGGATATTAGTTTTACCTGCTTTGATATGAGAATCCCAAGCATTACAGATAGTTTCTCTAATAACTGCACGTACAGGATCAGAATAAAGATTCTTAGAAAGAATATCAAAGAATTCTTTAGAATTTGAAAGAGTAAAACTATTAATTTTTTGAGTAGAACCAACTACATAAGAGTCATTAACTTGAGTAGAACTAACTTGCATCTTCAATCCTCTTTAACAATTCTTCTTTTTGAATCTTTAATTCAATAATATTTAATTCTCTTTTAAGAGATTGAATAAGTTTTGAATTATCTTCTTTCTTTGGTTCTAATATATTTTTAATAGAAATATCTTCTTTAAGTTCTTCTATAGATTTTTTTGAATCAGAGATAATTTGATCATATGTTTTATCTCTTTCAATCATCTTCTGAATATCTTCATACATATAAATAGAATATTCAGGTTTTGGATAATCAACTGTTAATTCTTTATCTACTTGTTCAGATAAATAATATCCAATAACTTTTTTCTTTTTATTTAAAAAATTAACAAGAGATAAAACGATTTTACATTGTTTGTTTTTATAAATACGGATAATATATTTACTATTTCCTGTACCAACATCACAAACTTTACCTTCTTTTATCTTTAATGCTCTGGCAATAATAGCTCTATCAATAATTTCTTGTGGTTTCATATTAATCTCCGTAAAAAAATAAACCCTTGGTAAGAACCAAGGGTTTAAATTTATTTAAATACTTCTACGTATTTACGATGTTGACACCATCCTACAAAATTACCATGATATTCAGGATTAGCCCAATTTCCATCATAATCTTTATAATCTGCTATTGCTACATGTTCCATAGGACTTAAATGCTTTCCTTTTCTCAATTTTTCATAAAGAGCTAAGTCCTTTTCAATATCTGTAGTACCATCATAAAGTTTATAAGAACATCTTGCACATCTTGCAGAAGAAATCTTTATTAAAGTATTAATAGGATACTTAGATTTTTCTTCTTCTGTTACATAAGGCAAATGTACTCCATTTTCTTTAACAAGTTTAGGAATACTTTGTTCTAATCCTTCTTTCATTAAAGCAGCTAATTCTTGAATATGAGGTTCAGCATCAGGTGCTAACCTTAAAGTAAAAAAGTTATCCCATTCCGTAGAAGTTACTACTTCTTTAGTATTAAGAAATGGTTCTAAGTATCTATTAAGAACTTGTTTATGCAGATGATATTCTTGTTCTAAAAATTCAATAGCAGTAACTGTCATATGAGCAAGCATTGCTAAAGAATCATAAATATCTTCTTTCTTATTGAAATCTGTAATTTCCTTGGTTCCTACCATTCCAGGTTCATTAAGAGTTAAATGCCTGGGAAGAACAGGATTAATTCTTACTTCATCTAAATTTTTCTTAATAGGTTTAGCTCTAGAGCTTTCAACTGTTCTTGAAAATACTCTATGTCTTAGCATTTCAGCATGAATGAATCTAGGATAGATTAATTCAAATGTAGTAATGCGTTTACCTTCTTTAGAAATAGAGTCTGCGATAACTTTAACTTGCATTCTGTTTTATCCTGTCTTTACATACTTCTTGAGAGAAATATTTACGTTCTTCTACTTCACCTTTTTTACCAATATTGAAACTATCTATCGGACGGTGGTAGCCCATAACTATTTTGTTCAATTAGAGTCGTTAATTCTAATTCGTGAGTTAACACTGCTTTATATTTCTATAAAGATCAGACCATATCATCTCTGTTTATCTTTTCGGATCACTTGATCCTACTTCCTTATCGGAATGGTCGTTAGGCATTTCACATTTGGATAGATATCCATCAAATTCTTTAAGATAACCTCCATTTTCAAGTTTTAAATATAAACCTGATCTGGATAATCCTAAAGATCTTGCACAATCTCTAATAGAATCATAGTAAAAAACCTGTCCAGTAGATAAAATTAATTTATAAGGTTGTTTTTGAAAATGTCCTTTATGCAAACCCTTAATATCAACTGCTTTCTTTTGGTTCTCAGATGGTGTTACCCATTCTAAATTAGAAACAATATTATTGGTTCTATCCATATCTATATGATTTACTTGTGCATTTTCAAAATATCCAGGTATAAAAGCTTGAGCAACTAAACGATGAACAAAATATTTTTTACGTCTTTTATCATCGCATAATTGCACTCTGGCATATCCAGCATTATTTATATCTAATACTTTTACTTTATCTCTTTTAACAGATTTAATTCTTCCTAAATTAGAGACTTGATATAAACCTTCCCATTCAGGAATATCTTTCCAAATTTCTTTCATAAATCAACCTCTTGGGTTTCTCTTATGGTGATTAGCACGGGATTGTCTCTATTAGAGAGTTTCCCCGTTTAGATAAATTTTTAAGGACACGCATTATAGTTTACGAGTCCATATCTCACATTTGGTTCTTTCTGAATCTTTTATTTCTATACCATCTATATTCATAATTATTCCTTTAAAAAAATAGAGAAGGGAAAACCCTTCTCTATTGAATTTAATCAGGAACCTTAGAAATAACCATAAGGAATAACCATGTAACAATCATACCAATTAGACCATATAAAACATTGTCAAAGATAATTCCTAAATACAATGCAGCTATTGGTATGATTAATTTGTAGTATGCTGCTGTCAGCATTACTACAATTATAAATATTATGAAATGGCTCATATAACCTCCTAATCTTTTTGAAAATTTGATTAGGATTTATATAGAACCAAGAAAAAGAATTACAATTTGGAAGAATTATTATTCTTTAAATAATTTAAATTCTTTATATGCAACTACATATTTATTACCTTCTAAAGTAAATTTTTTATTCTCTGGATCCCAATAATCAACTGTATATTTAAAATTATTAGTTTCAGGATATTTTTTAAAAACTAAATAAAAATTAAATACATTTGGAGGTAATACTTCAGAGAATTTATTCCAATCTTCAGGATTATATTCAATTACTTTTTTAAAATATTTTTTATCAATATTAAAAGTAATATTATTAAAAATATTTAAAAGATTTTCTTTATTAAAGATAATAATATCAGTATTATCATCAAATTGTCTATCAAGAGTATATTCTATATCTTCTTCTGTAAGAAATTTACTTAAAAGATTAGCAACTCTTTCATTAGTAATTTTATATCTCATTTAAAATTATTCCTTATAAGAACTCTATCTAAATCTGTAATAACATCAGATAGAACTTTATTAATAGGTCTATTAGCATTTATAGTACAGAATCTACTTGGATCTTCTCTAATAGCTTGTGTATATCCTGCTTGAATATTTTGATAAAACTCATATGATTGACAATCATATTTATCATATTCTTTAGAATATCTATTAGAAATTCTAAACATTGCTTCAGATACAGGAATATCTAAATAATATGTTCTTTCAGGATAGATAGGATAATTTAATAATTTATACATTGCTTTAATTACATCAGGAGATATTCCATTACCTCCAAATTGATAAGCAATAGTAGAATCAATAAATCTATCACAAAGAACAATAATATTTTCTTTTAAAGCAGGAAATATAACTTGTTCTATATGCTGAACTCTATCAGCCATAAATAAAGCTAATTCAGCTTTAGGTAAATATTTTCCTGATTTAATTAGATTTCTAATATCTTTATCAAATGGTTCATAAGTAATAAGAGTATTTAAGTTTTTAGATTTTAAATATTCTCCTACATGTTTAATTAATGTAGATTTACCAGAACCATCTATACCTTCAAATGTAATCAGCATATATTAAAGCAATCAAAAGTTATTTCATACATAGTTTCTAAACTATGTATATGTTCTTTTTTATGAATAAATAAACAAATATAAAAGCTATTTAAATCTTCATTATTATTTAGTTTTTCTGTAAAAGTTCTTTCATAATATTTAATTCTATCTTCTAACTCTGTTATATTTAAATAACAAGGTTTATATTGATTTATTAAATATTCTTTTATAGAATCTTTAAACTTAACTTCTATAGGTTTATCAAATAAAGCTAACATAACTTATTTTTCCCAAATAGCTTCTTGAGGTTCTTTACCTTGGTTCTGATATTTACCGTTATAAGCTGTAGGTGTTTTAATTTCATTAAAGAGAATCTGAGCAATACCTGAACCAAAAGGAATCTTTACATCTTTACGTCTTTGGAAGTTAAGTTCGAGTGTTAACCCCCCCTTCCATCCAGGCTCGAGCACAGTGTTCTGTACTGCTACACCTTCTCTAGCCCATGTAGATTTATCATGAACTACACCTACAAGATTATTAGGCATATTGATCATTTCAATAGTAGAAGCAAGAGTAAAGGTATCATGAATAACTTTCTTTTCTTGGCTCACTGGATCATAGATATGAATCTCAGGAAATCCGCTATTCCAAAAGAATTGAATTTCTTGAGCAATACGAACATCATATCCTGCTTCAGTTAATCCAAAAGATACTCCATTACCTACTTGTTTAGAATCAAACATAGGAAACAATGGAGCAATTAATAATAAATCTTGTTTATTTATGATCATTGAAAAATCCTTCGCAAATTTTTAATAAAACGTGTTCATATAATGGATTAGCTTTTTCCATTAAATATCTAAATTTGTTTTCATCATCTTTAAAAATGGTATAACAATAACTACTATTTTTATTTGTAATATGTGCAATAAAATTATTGCCTATAATAAACATATTTAATTTAAATATTAAGTTATAGTCTCCAAAATCATTTTCTTCATAAATATTAGTTAATCCATATTTCCATCCATTTAGATTAGTAGTATTTTTAATAGTTTTTATAAGAAATTTATCTGAAAATTTATAATTCATAGCTATTTATTAATAAAAATACATTTACCATAATCAGGTTGAATTTTACTATCAATAACAACCCAAATAATAGGAATCTTTGGATCTTCCATAGGTTCACAATAAAGATCACTAAATATTACACCACAAGTAGGTTTATTTTTAACGATCCAATCATGTACACATTCTAAGGAAGTTCCTCCTCTTCCTACTACATTAAGTTTATTAAACTTATCATCTTCAGTTAATACATCTATTTTTTGAATATCTGTATCAAATTGAATAAGAGTAAGTTTCTTAGGTCTCATTATTTCCTGAATATATTTAACTTCAGAATTAAACTTTTGTAACTGAGAATCATCAATAGAACCAGATACATCTAAAAAGAAAGCAAGATGTTCTAATCTACCTTCATCTTGAACCAAGGAAGGTAAATAGATATCTTGATATCTTCTATTAGGTCTTTTCCAAGAATATATTTCTTCATCTAAATCTTTAAGATAATTTTGAAGAATAGTTTGCCAAGGTACAATAGATTTAAAGAAATTATCAAAAAATTGTTGTAAATTTCCTGGAATAAAACCAGCTTTATTAGATATCTTAGCTATTTCCATAGCATTAGTTACTATATTTACAATCTTTTGTTCTTGATTAATTCCATTACCTTGATTTGGATCTCCAAATTCTTGAATATCATTTCCTAATTTATCTTTACTGTTACTTCCTTGGTTCTTATCTTGATCATCTAAAAGATCATAATAAATTTCTTCTTCTGAAGTATCATAAGAATATTTATTACTATGGACACACCATTTAGGAATGAAATCATTATTAAATTTAAGCTGATTATTAATAACTAAATCACAAGCTATATTCCATAGTTTATGATCTTTATTTTCTCCTCTAACTTTATGTAATCTAGCTGTATGCCATACTTCATGTAAGATTACAAACTTTCTTTCTTCAAAAGATAATTCTTTAAAAAAATTAGGATTGATTTTAATAACCAATCCATTAGTTACTGCTGTTTCAATCTTATCATCCCATTTAAATTCCATAGAACACATAATAGGAGCTAAGAATGCAGCATTTGAATTATAGAATATAGCAGATTTAGCTTTATCCAATAATCTATTCATTATCATCTCCAAATATATATTGAGATAATTCTGCAAAATCATTAATAATATTAGGATTATTTTTAATACTTGGTTCTTTAATTAAAATAGATCTATAGAATAAAATTCTAAAACTTACATCAAATCTTTTAACATATTTAAGAATATTTGTAATGTTATTATTATCAAATTTATCTAATAACATTGAAATAGTAGCCCATTTAATATTAAGATCATCAGGTAAATTACAATTTTCCGGATCTTTAATAATATCTTCTAATTTAATTAGATGATCATAAATCTTAGCCCATTGAACAAATTCAATAGCTACTCCTGTAGAAATAGTACCTACTAAAAGATTTAATAAAGGATCTAAATTCTTTTCATCTTTAATAATATTATTAACAAATTCCCATGTTCTTGGACAACAGAATGTTTTATCTTCATGTTCTGGATCAAAGTCCATTAATTTATTGTTATACATATTCAAGAATCCAATAATTCTTGAATCATAATTTTGAGGAATAGCAATATTCTTATACCAATCATTAAAGTTTACATCCATTTCAATATGAATAACTCTAGATTGCATTGCTGTAGATAGATTATTAACAATAGCTCTATCAGTTCCTAAATTACCTGCTGCAACAATAAAACAATTATTATGAAGATTATAGTTTCCTACCATTCTGTCTAAAATAAGTTTATAACTTGCAGCTTGTACAGCTTTATTAGCTGAATTAAATTCGTCACAAAATAGCAGCCAGCCATCTTTTCCTTTAGGAAGTGGTGTATCTTTTAAAGGAAAAATATCAAATGGAGAAAATACTGCTCTTCCTTCTTCAAAATGAGGTAATCCCGATAAATCACAGGGATCACAAGTAGAAAGTCTTAAATCAATTAATTTAAGGTTATATTCTTTAGCAATTTGTTTAACAATAGATGATTTACCAATTCCAGGAGAAGACTGAATAAAAGGAACCAAACCGCATTTCATACAATGAATTACATATTTCTTGGTCTGATCTGGTGTACACTTATAGATATTGTTCACAGTTTTCATTCTATATTTTCCTATATTTTGAAAAAAAATAAGCCAAGAAAAGGAATTGTTGTCCTCTTCTTGGCTTTTTGTTTAGCTTAATGCATATTCTGATTGAAGTATTTCATTAGAAATATCATCTAATTTATTTAAAGTTAAATTAGGATTGTTAGTAATTTGTCTTAGACAATATTCTAATAAATTAGATTTAGAGATTTCATACAATAATTGTATATAAAGTCTTCTAATTTGATTTCCATAATTAGGAAGACATCTAAAACAATCATGAATGAATATAACTTCAAATGGTTCTGCTGAAAATGTTCTTAAAAGGTTAGTAATTGCAGCATAACCATTATTCTTTAAAATATAATAAACAGATGTAGGATAAATATAATCAATTATCCTTGCAGATAACATACCTGTTTGTTCATAAAGATTCCATAATGTTATAAGCATTTGAGTATCTTCATTATTTTCATCAAATAATGTTTCTGCTTCATCTCTTCTATTATAGTAATGGAGTACTATTGACCAAACTTTACTTAATTTATTTGGTTCATACATAGATCTTCTAGCTATTTCTCTAACTATATAACCATCAATACTATGTACTAAGTTTGCTCCAATAGATCTACCTTCTTTTTGAGGTCTTTGTACTTCTTTAGTTATTTCTATTGGTTCATTTAACCAATTAACTATTTCTTTTACTTTACCTGTTACTTTTACATTAGCATGAAAGTTATCAGGTAAAATCCAATGGTATGAATCAACTTTATCATTCCATACTTCTAAGAATACTTTATTAGCTTCCCAGACATATGGTAATTCTTCTTCCATTGTTTCTAAGAATTTAGAATATAGTTCTCCTTCTCCAAATACTTCTCTTGGTACTGCTTGTGACCCATACGCACTTGTCATAATTGCTTTTTTAACCATTTCTCTTTCAATTTTAGCTTTATCTCCTACTTTCTTACACATAATGTTATATACATTTGTATAGATATCTTCTCTATTTCCTGTATTTATAACATTACATTTAGAAGCTGCTTTTCTATCATGTAATAAACAAGATAAAATTTGAATACCTGAAGCTGTAGCATCTAAAGAGATAGGATAATGTACTTGTTCTTTATTTTGAGCTTGTCTTAATGCTTTAACAGAAGCATAGTATAGAGCTGGTTCTTCTGCTTCTTTAAGATGAGATTCTAATTCATCCATATGTTCTCTAGTCCATTGGATTCTTTCTCTCCATGACTTTTTATCTAAGCCATAGTTATTAGCTATATCTATAAGTAAATATACTAATCCTGTAAACTCTTGCATAATAATCTCCGTTATGTATAATGTTAAATGTTCAATAGAAGGAGTCGTACTTTTGGCTTGAGTATGACAAAGAGAAAGACCTATAGAATTTATTTCTATAGGTCTTATCTTTTATTCAACAATATGTTGAATTGGTTCTTTAAATTTCTGACTATTCTTTAAAGATGAATATTGAGAGAATAACATTGTCTTAATCATCATAGGAATATGTTTATTCATAATATATTTATTAAATCTTTGATCTAATTCATCTTCAGAATATTTCTTGTAGTTTCTCTTAAACCAAATATCTACAAGTTTTCTTTCTTTTAATTGCAATTCAATTTCTTTATTAAATTTATTTCTTCTATATTTACTTAAAGAAATAACAATAATGATTACAGAGATTGCAATAACAAATAATACAATTCCAATTACTTGAAGTTCAGTCATTTATATATTCTCCTTTAGAAAAGTTAATGACAGCTTTATTCCAACCATTACCTTGATCATTAATATGATATCCACGAGTATATGTTCTACCTCTTTTATCATAAGAATGAGTAAGATATATTGTATCTGAGAATTGTTTAAGAAATTCCATAACAAATAAAGTTACATCATTATATTTCTTAAACTGTTTCTTTCTATTTTGATATTCTTCATATGTTTCATCTGATTTCTTATGATCTAAATTTCTCCATTTATTTTTAATAAAGGTTGCTGTATCTATATCAATAAATAAAGGTATTTTATTTAATCTATTTAAATGATCTAAACATACATCTTCTTCTGTATGATTATTATTTAATATTACAGATGATTTTGAAGTTAGATATCCTGTATCTTTATTGGTTCTAAGTTTTAAAGGTTGTATTACCATTGGTAATGGAAATTGATATCTATCTATTTCTATTTGAGTTTCTTGAGATATAAGATATTTTGTAATAAATACAGAATCAAAATCCATTAAATCTACTTCTATCATTTTTACTAATACAGCAGCTACATCTTGAATATCTTCATAGAAGTTTCTCATTAAACCTATCATTGTTTGTACATTAGCTCTTCTCATTAAAGATAAATGAACTAAAGCTGTAATACAAAACTCTAAAGGAAGATTGTTTGTATTAATAATATTTAATATTTCTGGTTCTTGTTTTAATTCTCTCTTTAATCTAGGAATTAATTGATTATTTGAATATCTCTTTTCTATTTCATATTGAGCTTGTACTAATTCTTCTGAATTATTTAAAGTCATGACTATATCCTTAATAAAAAAATAAGAACCAAGAAAAAGAAATTAAATTCTTTAACTTGGTTCTTTAATTTAAAATTAGAAAACCCAATTTAATAAGGAATTTGTTAAATCTTCTACTTGAGCTTTCCAATATTCTTTTCTTTTTTGATTGATTTCTTTATCTAATCTTTTGAGAATCTGTTTACGTGAAGGTTTCGTATTTTTGATAGTTTTGGATTGTTTTGTGTTTTCGGTCATGATGTTACTCCATTGACTATATTTTGATTAAAAAAATAAGGAGATTACTTTCGTAATCTCCTTTTTGTTAGTAATTTACTTTACTAAAGAATCTTTTCTTGCGAAAGGATTATCTTTGTTCATAGACAGTTTATCTTTGCCTGTTTTACGGAAGATAAATACCTTTAAATTCAATTCTCTAGTTTCTCCAGGTTGAAGTTCAGAAGCAAGTTCTAAAATGTCCATACGCAATTTATTTCTTGCGCAATTGAGTTGATTAACCCAACCTTCACTTGCTGTGACATTCAATTCTGGCATTTTTTCAATGTCAGTATCAAATGGGAAAGAAACAATCACTTGTTGTTCAGGTGTTGTTTCAGTTTCAGGAACCAATGCTTCATATCCACATTTGATCCAAAAATCACCTGTTTCACGCTTATTATTCATATTTTCAGTTGTATTTTTAACGATAGAACGAGTAAATGCCATTTTTAATCTCCAATTAAATTAATAAATGAGAGAAATTATTGACTATCAATATTATTCTCTCAGAAGCGTAGCGAATTTGATTAATTTCTAATCAATTTCCTATCCAAGAAGACTATATTCAATATAATCTTCTCAAAAGCGTAGCGAATACGATGAATATCCAATTAATATCTATTTACAATTTCCTATTAATATCTCTTGACAATTTCTAATTTAATGACTATACTTCAATTCCCCTCCGAAGGAATGATACTAATTCCTTATATAATATATACATTCTTTGAAATGACTATATATTAATGACTATCTAATTAATATCTGGATTAATATCTTATGAATTATTAATTAGGTACTAATTAATATCCTATTAATTACTGATTAATACCTGATTAATTTCTTATTAAATAGTATTTATTACTAGCCTCTCATAAAGAAAGGCTAGTTTATAAATATTATTTAATTAAAGAAGAGATAGATTGTAATGTAGGCATTACTACTTCCTTCTTTTCTGCTTTGGTTCTATTGCATAATCTAATGTTTGGTGTTAATTGTAAGAATCCTTGCGGTTCTATATCTTTAAATAAATCTACTGCTTGTTCTGCAAGCTGATCATTGAGTTTAGCTAGCATCTCTTGATGAGATGAAGGATACATAGCTTTCTTTTCAACTGCATCGTTATATCTCTTAAGAGATTGTCCTTGCTGTTGAATAGCATAAATGCAGTTTGGAAAATGTACCCATAGAAGCTCTGAAATAGCTTCCTGAGAAAGGTTAGAGATGTCAGATACAATCTCATTATCCTTGTAGAGAAAACCTACCTCAATGATGAAACAAGGCTCTGCTGAGGATTCTTTCTTACTTAGTTCTACAGAAACAGATTCTTCAGCTTGAAGAACTTTAGCATCTGTGAAATCAGGTTTTACAGAATCGAGTGTGAAATTAACAAACGGGTTATTAACAGGTTTACGTGCCATGATAGACTCCTTAGTAAATTAATTAATGGACTATGAGTTAATGACTATTGTTTAATAGTCTTGGTTCTATGTATGCAGTTATATATCCACTGCATAAGGATTTCAGATGTAGGTTTAATCTTTTGACGTTTATCTCATGATGTCATAGATCCAGAGCCATATAACTACTGCTATGACTACTAGAATCAGGACATATCCATAGAGATATGGATTCATTCATCTCCTTTTCTGGAGATTTATTTCTCCAGATAATCAGTTAGACATCCAATGATGCCAAGAATACAAAGAATTGCAGTTGCTAACAAAGCAAAGAATAAATCTTCCATGATATTTCTCCGTTAATAAGCATTCTCCAATAGAACACTTACTCTGAACCACTGATTTTATTCAATGGTTCAGATAAGTAATCTATTTAATTACTTTGTTGCTTTCTCTAAAGCTTTTACTAAAGCTTCCATTTGATTAGCAAGATCAATAGATCCATTTGGATCATATTTCTTGATAAAACGAGCATTTTTATCCTGTTCTTTTATCTGAGCTTGAGCAATTTCTCTTGCTGTTTCAGAGATACGAACAGTTCTTAATGCTTCATGTTTTGCAACCTGAAGTTTGATGTATTCATCACTTGCATTTGCCAATGCTTGAGAACCATTAGAGACACAATCAACAACAGTTGATAATGTTTCAACAGAAGTGTTGAGCATAGCAACAGAAGTAGCAAACAGAGAACGTAAACCAGCCATGATAGACTCCTAATGTATAAGTAATGGCTACACCCTACTACCGAACGGTAGAAGGACAGCCAATAGCGTAGCAGGGGGGGAGTGGTTCACAGTGAAACGGTCGTGAACCACGACCCCTACACCTATACATACATAAAATGTATATATGTATCTAGTCTCTATATTTTTATAGGCTATGAGTATATATGTATCTGGGGGTTATTTTCCATACTATAAATTACTTATAATATAATTTATGTAATTTGGAGATTTATATGAAATTAACCTTAGATAATGTTAAAAAAGCTGTACCAGCTAAGTTAAAAGATAGTATTGAACAATCTTTTGTAGATAAACTTAATAACTTAGCTAATGATCCTATAGTAGCTGATCAAATAAGAAGTAACTTTATTAGTTATGCTCATGTAATTAATGATGGTAAATTTAGTATTGAAGAGTATTTATCTGCTGTAAAGTATGTAAGCTTTAAGTTAATGAATTTAACTAATGTAGATAGCTATGCTAGAACATTTCCTCAAAGATATGCTGGATTATTAGCTAGAGGAACCAGTCAAAAAGATATAGCTAGTTATGTTTCTGCATACAATAGAGGAAAATTAGTTAATTTAATATTGGAGCAAACTCTTGTTCCTTCTTGGGTCTTAAATCAAGATATTTATCAGAAAGCTATAAATACTCAAGCTGAATTAATGAATAATGCTAAAAGTGAAAGAGTTAAATGTATGGCTGCTGATAGTATTTTGAAAGCATTAGCTAAACCTGAAGCTGCTGGGCCTTTAGTTAATATTGATATGAAAGAAACTTCTGGTATTAATGAATTAAAGCAAGCTTTAGTTGAATTAGCTGCGAACCAAAAGAAATCAATAGAAAAAGGTATATTAACTCCTAAGAATATTGTAGAAGCTGAAATAATAAATGAACAATAAATTAATAGCTAAAGATGTAGATAAGTGGTTAGATGAAGTAGATTATTCTTTAATAAATTCTACTGAATATGTACCTAGTTCTTTTGCATTACAGTATATAAATTTTATTAAATTAGTTAATTCTAATAATCCTGAGGCTAATAAGAGTCCTGCTATGCATTTAACTATGCTGGATAAAATAGTAGGTAAATCTGAATACTTAGCTAATCTTTGCTTTCGTGGTTCTGCTAAAACTACTTTGTTTATGGAGTATTTAACTCTATATCTTGCTGTATTTCATGAAATTCCAGGATTTGGTGAAGTAGAAGGAATGATATATGTAGCAGATAGTATGGAAAACGGAGCCAAAAACGCAAGAAAGAATATAGAAACTCGATATGAAAATTCAGAGTTTTTACAGCATTGGGTTCCTGAAGCTAAATTTACAGATACTTATTTAGAATTTACTAATAAATCAGGTCAAAGATTAGGTGTTAAATTATACGGTGCTACAACTGGTGTACGTGGTACTAAGATATTTGCTAAAAGACCTGTATTAGCTGTGTTAGATGACTTATTAACTGATGAATCAGCTAAATCTAAGACAGTTATGAATTTGATTGAGGATATTGTTTATAAAGGTATTAATCATGCTTTAGATCCAACAAGAAGAAAGGTTATATTCTGCGGTACTCCTTTTGATAAGAATGATATTTTAATTAAAGCTGTTGAATCTGGTGCTTGGGAAGTAAACGTATATCCTGTATGTGAAAAATTTCCTTGTAAACCTGAAGAATTTAGGGGAGCTTGGGAAGATAGATTTAGTTATGACTTTGTAAAGAAGCAATATGATATGGCTGTAAAGACAGGAACTACTGCTGCTTTCTATCAAGAATTGATGTTAAGAATCAGTTCTGATGATGAAAGATTAGTACAGGATGATGAAATTAGATGGTATCAAAGAAAATCGTTATTACAGAATAAACATAATTTTAATTTTTATATAACTACTGACTTTGCTACATCTGCTAAACAGACTGCTGACTTTTCTGTTATTTCCGTATGGGCTTATAACGCTAACGGAGATTGGTTTTGGGTAGATGGTGTCTGTGAAAAACAGACAATGGATAAGAACGTTAATGATTTATTTAGATTGGTTCTTGAATATAAACCTCAAGAAGTAGGTATAGAAATTACAGGTCAGCAAGGAGGTTTTATTCCTTGGCTCCAACAAGAAATGATGACAAGGAATATATGGTTTAATTTTTCAAGAATGAAAGGAAGTAAACAACCTGGAATTAGACCTACAGCAGATAAATTATCCAGATTTAATATGGTTGTTCCTTGGTTCAAAGCTGGTAAATTTTATTTCCCACAAGAATTAAAGATGTCAACTATAATGGGAATATTTATCCAGCAAATTAAGTTAGCTACTAAATCTGGATTAAAAGGTCATGATGACTGTTTAGATACAATCTCAATGCTTGGATATTTAAATCCTTGGAAACCTTCAGAAACTATGATTCTAAATGCTCAAGGAGAATCAATTTATGAAGATGATGACTTTAATAAGGAAGAATATTCAGCATTATCCTCTTATATTGTTTAATTATGCCTGTATTTATAGATCCAAATACATCATTAAACTTTGAACAGAGAGTTTTATATCCAGATAAATATCCTGTTATTCAAAATGATGATGGAAGCATAGCTACTCATAAAATGGCTTGGACTACTGTAGGAGATAAATTTATAGCTTTTCCTACAATAATACAAACTCCTGATGGAGGTTTATATCAATTTCAAGACCCAGGTAAAGCTGTTTTATATGCTTTAAAAAATAAAGAATTTAGAGAGTTTAATAAAGCAGAAGATGCAGAAGCATATGCTAATAATGGATATAAAGCATTCTGGGGCAAAGGAAAATAAAAATGAATTTAACAGAATATTTAAGAAAGCTATCTTATGCTGAATTATCTAATTTAGAAGTAGGTAATGATGGTAATGGTTCAATTCCTCCTAATGATGTTCCTCAAATAGTAAATTATATTAATGAAGGATTATTAAGACTTTATAGTAGATTTATTTTAAAGACTAATACTTTAATTGTAGAATGTAATGAATATAGAACTAGATATCATTTAAGTTCTAAACATTCTTGGTTAAATGCTACTGAAGAAGATAAAAAAGATCCTGAATTTTCAGATAAGTTTATTAGAGATGACCCAGAACATCCATATACAGATGATTTAATTAAAATATTAAATGTATATGATACTTATCATAATAAAGTTCCTTTAAATAATCATACTGATTTCAGAAGCGTATTTACTCCTGTATTTGATATATTAGAAATACCTCAACCTTTAACAGGATTAGCTTATTCTGTTGTATATCAAGCAAAACATCCTCCTTTAGATTTTGAAAGAGATCCATTACAAGAAATAAATTTACCTGATACTTTATATGAAGCATTAGGAGCTTATATTGCTTATAAATATTATGGAAATTTAAATACTCAAGAAGCTATTACTAATTCTCAGAAATATTTTTCTATTTATAATCAAGTAATACAAGATACTATAGATCAAGATTTAGTTTCTTCTTCTTATTCTGAAACTAACTCTAAATTTCATAAAAGAGGTTGGATATAATGACTGAATATAGAGAATGTGAAATACCAGAACAGAATGTTACTGTTCCTGAAGAAATATTAGAAGTTGATCCAACAAGTTTATTTATTGAAGAAAAAGTAGTTATTTGGAAGAAATCTAATCCAGTAATTATTAAAGTTTCTAATAAAGGTGAAGAAGTATTATTCTTTAAATCTATTAAATTATCAGGTGATGTACAAGCTGATTTAACTTCTGTACCTCAAGGAATTAAAGCAGGAAGTAATATTACATTTCCTGCATGGATGGTACCTAAATCTGTAGGTACTTGTTCAGGATCAATTACTATAGAAACAATTAGAAATTCTAAGAAAGTAATTGATCTATTTATAGAAGGATTACCTGTTGTAGATAAAGAAGATGAAGATAATCCTGAAAATCCTGATGAACCAAGTGAATCTACAGGATTTAAATATTTTGTAGAATCTACTTTTGAAGATAATTCTATTTTATCTCCTAAATCTACTAAAACTAAAACAAATATAGTTTTATCTCCTAAAGGAGAAGCTTCTATTGTAGGATCTAAATATGGATCAGAATTTAGAGGCAAATATACTGTAGATTTACAATTTAATAATAATAGAAAAACAGAAGTAGCATCAGGTGAGTATTCTGGTATTGTATCTGGTAAAGGAAATACATCATCTGGTAATTATTCTTTTATTGGTTCTGGTTCTTCTAATACATTAGGCGGATTATATTCTTCAATTATTACAGGTAATGAAAATAGTGATTCAGGATCATACAATTTTATTGCTACAGGTGTAGGTAATATTATTGAAGGAACCAATAATGTAATTATTCAAGGTAATAGAAGTGCTATAAATGGTACATATTCTATTATTGGTTCTACTTATCAATCTGCTGTTAATGGTAATTTTTCTTTTATAGGATCTGGTACTAATAATCAAGTATTAAATGATTATTCTTCTATTATTACAGGTCAGAATAATACAATAGATAATACATATTCTTTTATTGGTTCAGGTAATACTTGTTCTATTAGTTCTTCTAATAAATCTTCTATTATTTCAGGAGAATCTAATAGTATTACTAGATCTGAGAATACATTTATAGGATCGGGTACTTCATTAGATATATCTGACTCTAATAATTCATTTATTGGTTCAGGAAATATAAATACTTTATTTAATTCAAATGAATCCAATATTATTTCTGGTTCTAATAATACAATTAGAAATTCTGATAATTCTTCTATATTATCTGGCTCTAGTAATACTATTTCATTAATATCTAATGGACTTATATTATCTGGTACAGCTAATACTTTAACAGGTCTTACAGAAAGTGAATTATCTTATCAAACTATTGTAAATGGAGATCATAATACAATAGAACAATCAGAATATAGTATTATTTTATCTGGTTCTTCCAATGAAATTAAAAAGAATACTTATTCTATTGTTTTTGGTAATACTAATAAGATAACTTCAACAGAACTAAAGAAATATAATATTTCTTTAGGAGATCATAATCAGATAACTGATTCTAATTATTCTTCTATTATTGGTTCTTCTGAAAGCATTATAAATACTTCAGAAAATAGTATTATTTCTTCTGGTTCTATAAATCAAATAGAAGATAGCAAATATTCTTCTATATCTTCTGGATATGGTAATACTTTAATTGGTAATTATTCTCATATAGCTTCTGGAACCAGAAATAAAAATAAAGGTGAATTTTCTTCTATCTTAGGCGGATATAGAAATACCGTCACAGGCTTAAATAGCACGGCTGTAGCAGGCAATTATGGTCATGATTTAGGATTACCTAACCATGTATTTATTGCTTCTAAGGATGGTTCTAATTGGCTTGATACGTCTATAGAAGGAGATGATGAACCTAAATCAATAGCTGATAGAACTAATAATAATCCTTTGGTTCAGACAGGTATTGCAGTTTTACAGTCAATGGTTGATCCAACCAAAGGAAATTATGAAAATACTACAGATCTTAAGAAGTATTTATATGCGTATTCGTCTAAATATCTTAAAGATGGTATCTGGACAGATCTCAGAACTAATGCCAATCTTAATAGTTCTATTATCATCCCTGATTTTTCTTGTTTATTTTATGAATTGGAAGTATCCTTAATCAATTTCACTACTAAACAAGCAGTGAAAATACTTTGTAAACATGGTATTATATTAAATACAAGTACAGAAATAAGTATTGTGAAAACACATTCAACAGAATGTATAAGTAGCAGTGAGAACTTGAATAATTGCGATATAACTGTAGAAATTGATAATGATAAATCTATGGTTAGATTCCTCCTTCCGAAGGAATTAAAAGATTTCAAGGGAGGAGCAGTTCTTAAATATACTATTGCAACTCAAGATTCCATTGATTTTTTGGAATAATTAGAGATGCATACAATCAATCCTTTTGATAATTGTCCTCCAAGCGGAGTTGTAGATAGACTGATTGGACGTTCTTATCACGTCGTTAAAACAGTCTATCTAAACTTACCTATTCTTAAAGATCTTCATGATTCTCCAGCATTAAATTTTGTGATGGATCATTATGAAGATATCAAGTTAATTAACCAAAACTATGAAAATATTGCAGCTATTGGCTCCAATATGGATAAAGTTTTGGAAATACCAACTTGGTTGGATAAGATTAATGATCTTGGTAAAGAAAAGATCAATGATATTAATACTCTTACAGATGCTTCTTTAAAGAGTATTAAAGATTTAGTAAAAACTCAATTAGATGAGTCTTTAGCTGAAATTCAAAAAGAAGCAGGTAAAGCTGCTTTTAGTTATAGATATTTAAATAAAGATCCTTTATCTTTTGAAGAAATCTCTATTTCTTATATAACTCCTAATGTAAGTATTAAAGTAGGTGATCATGTTGTAACACCTAAAGGAGATATATATGAAATTGTTGAATTAGTTAATAATGAAGTTATTAAAGTAGGTACTTTAGTTACTTCTATTAAAGGTCCAAAAGGTGATATAGGTCTTCCAGGAACTGGTTTAACACTTCAAGGTGTATTTGATTCTTTAGAGGATTTTAATAATGCTAATTTGATAGGTAAACCCGGTGATGCTTATCAAATTTATGATCCGACTACTACATTGCATACTGTAATGGTATGGAATGAAAATACACAGTCATGGCAGGATGCTGGTCCGATTCATGGTACTCCTGGTATGTCTGCAAACGAAATTCTAATGAATCCTGATCCAGAGAAATGGTTCGTATATATTTACGGACAATCTACTGGTGATGTTATAGGAGCTTTAGAACTATATGGAGGATTCAGTGTAGCCCCCGATCCTACATTAACTTTTGAACAAACTCTCAAATATTTTGGAGAATAATTAAATGGCTGAAACAGAAACTTTTTCTAAACAAATTAATAATCTTGCTATTCGTGTAGGTAAAGAGTGCAGACTCATTTATGCAAAGATTGGTAAAGCTGCTCTTACTACTGCTGAAAAGAATAGTCTGATTGGAGCTATTAATGAATTGGATGCTGCCGTTAAATCTAATGACGGTGACATTACTGCAATTAATACTGCTATTACAAATCTTCAGAGTGCAGTTAGTGGTCTAATTGATGATACAACTGCTTCTACTACTAAAGTCTATTCTTCTAGTAAAGTAGATTCTCAGATTACTGCTGCTAAGCAGGCTGTTAAGAATGATCTTCTTGGCGGTGCTGGTACTGCTTATGACACATTGAAAGAATTAGCTGATCTTATTGAAACTAATAAGACTGCTATTGAAGCATTGCAGGCTCTTGCTGCTGGTCATGTTAAGTATGATGCTGCTCAGGATTTAACTGATGAACAGAAAGCTCAAGCTCGTACTAATATTGGTGCTATAGCTGCTTCTGAAGTTAATCTTACTGAAGTAAATAATAAGATTGCTACTAATACTACAGAAATTAATGGTCTCAAGACATCTCTTGGTGATTTGAGTACTGATTTTGTTGCTACTTTTGAAGCTGAATTAGCTAAAACTGAGTAATTAAATTATGATAGAGAATCCTAAAAGTCTAACGGAACAACTTCTCAATTTAGCTGAAAGAATAGCTATTGAGATGAGAGTTCTATTAAATACCATTAATACAAAGCTTGATAAAAATAAATGGAATGAACTTAAAGCGTTAGCTTTTAAGGATTCTGTATCGTTTACTGAAAACATTAACAAGCTTGATTATGATCCTGTAGCAGAATTTGATGCTACATATAAAGAACCAGAAAAGGAATAATTTATGCTTGATTTTGCTTCTCAATTTAAATCAATACTAGCTAAAATAGCTAGTGAATTAAATAAAAAAGTAGCTGTTGAAGGTAATCAAACTATTTCTGGTTCTAAAACTTTTGATCAAGTTATGCAATATTCTTCCAACTTATCTGGTACTCTTACTACAGGAGATAGTTCTAATAAAATACCTACTACAGCATGGGTACAAGGAGAACTAGCTAGTTCAAGTTCAGGAGAATTATTAGATTATGATCCGAATGCTTTCTTTGATTCTATTTATTCTGGTTCCAGCCCTGCAAAAATACAGGCTAAATCAGTTTCTGCTAATTCTATAGAATTACCGAAAGTAGGAATTACAGGAATTTAATTATGATTGAGAATCCTTCTAATTTTGCAGATCAATTTAAGAATTTCATTGAACATATAGCTGGTTTAATGAAAACTTATTACTCTAAATCAGGTGGTGCTATAACAGGTAATGTAACAGTTACAGGAGATATTACTTGTACTGGTACAATACAAGGAGCTACAGTTACAAGTACATCCGATAGATTTAAGAAAGAAGATTTTGAATGTGTATCTGATGAATATGATATTTCTTCTTTGGTTCCATATAGATATACATTGCTTTCTGATGGAAAGAAACATTTAGGTTTAATAGCTCAAGAAGTGCAGTTATATGTTCCTGAAGCTGTTGTAGAACATTATGATGAGAAAGGTAAGAAATTTCTTTCTATTGATTATAATGCTCTTACATCTATCTTATTAGATAAGATAAATAAGCAAGAAAGAGAAATAAATACTCTTAAAAAATTAATTATTAAGGAATAAATTTATGCTTTCTATCCATGATAATAAAATAGATAGCACAAATGGAGTATTTAATATAGAAGATACTTCTAATAATCTTATTAAGCTATATAGTAATAAGATTATTAATACAGATAACTATATTATTAGTGATAGTTATATATTTAAAAAGAATACAGCTATTCCTTTTCTTTATTTTGCTTTAAGAAATAGTAATCCAGTTACTAATGGAAATATTCATTTTAATATTGATTTAAGAGATTGGGTAGCAAATTCTAATAATAATATTTCTGGATATTACACCTTTCCTTCTTATATAGATTTTTTAATTAAAGCAATAAAATTAAGAGATTATGTATTAAAAGGTAGTTGGGTACAATCTAGAGTTGCTTATTCAGGTGATATTGGAGTAGCAGAATTAAATCAATGGAATTCTACTCATGATTTTACTATTGGAAGGTATAATTTAAGTAATTTAGCTCCAATACTTGTAATGGATTATGCAGGACCAAATACAGATAATGGAGTATTTATATTTGGTAATGTAAATAATGATAAAAATATAATTAATTTAGTAATAAATTCTACTAATTATGTTTTTATAACTCTTTATGTACAGTTTAGTTAGGAAATGTTATGAGCACCTTACCAATAAAAGTAAATGATCAAAGTGTTCTTACATTTGATTTAGATCAACAAGAAATTATTCTTAATTATCAGAATAATTTAAAAGTAAGTGAATTAAATAATCAAGATACTGCTGGATTATGTAATTCTGTACAATGTTATAACTGTAATCAAAAACAATGTAATCAAGTTAAATGCAGTAATATACAATGTTCACAAGTACAATGTAATCAAGTGCATTGTAATCAGGTAAAATGTAATAATGTACAATGTAGTCAATGTACTTATTGTTTAAACTATAATGATTGTGATTGTGATTGTAATGATGGTAATTAAACAATATGTTTAAAATTTATTATGAACCTAAACAATACTATTTATATAATAGTAATTTGGGTCTTTTTTATAATAAAAATAAAAAAGTAATAGAACCTTTAAATTTACCAAATATTAGTAAATATACTATACAAAAACCAACTACAATTTTTTTAAATCATACTTCTAAAGATTATTTAAAAATTCATACTCAAATAATTAATAATATTGATTATGAATCTAAACATAAACCTCAATTAAATGAGGTTAAAGTTTTAGATATTACTTTAGGAATGAATTGTAATTATAAATGTAAATATTGTCTTCAAAATGAACATAGAGATGATATTAAATTTATTCCTGAAGAATTTTTAAATATTTTAAAAAATTCTAATTTAGATTTTAATTCTATAGAAAATATACGTATATGGGGTGGAGAACCTCTTGTATATTGGAAAAGATTTAAAAAATTAATTAAATTATTAAGAGAAGATCTTAAGTATAATAAAGCAATACATACTGTTTCTAATGGTTCTTTATTTAGTTTAGAAAAAGCTAATTATTGTATTGATAATAATATTCATGTTGCATTTAGTCATGATGGACCAGCACAAACAATATTAAGAAATCCAATAGATTATTTAGATGATTTAAATACCAGATCTTCTATTAAATATTTAATGCAAAAAAAATTAGCTCATATTATTTTGGTTCTTAGTCCATATAATTATGATATTAAAGAAACTATTAAATTCTTAGAAAAAAAATTATATGTAGGATTTCCTATTAAATTATCTACAGTATTTAAAGCTGATTCTAGATCTAAAGATATATTAAAAGATTATGGAGAAAATGGATTAGAAACTCTTAAAAATAATCTTTTATGGGGTTTAAATCTTAAACCTAATGATCTATATTATTCTTATTTTGTTGATATTAGAAGACTTAGAAATACAGTTATAAGGCATATTATTTATAAGCTTCCTTATGCTTCTTTTAAAGCTAGATGTCCTGCATATAATTCAGTAGAAAGATTATCTATAGATACTGAAGGAAGACTACTTACTTGTTATGCAGATAATCCTTTAAATGGATTAAATCATGGCAATATTAAAGATATTTCTACTTGTGGGTGGAATTTAAAATCTATACATGATAGAGAAATATGTAAACATTGCCCTTATGTAATGGCTTGTATGGGAGGGTGTCCTTTACTTAATGAAGAAGATCATAAAATTAGATGTCAATCTATGATGCCATATAATCAAGCTTTATTTGAATCTGCTTTTAAAGAAGTATTTGGTAAAGAAATTATTAAAATAGAGGAAATTTAAATGTCTATAAGACCTATTAGATTAGTTCATACTAAGAACCAAACATATAAATATATATCTGTTACAGCAGATGAATCAAAAATGGTAGTTCGAGTATTGACTCCTGTACCTAAAGATGCAGGTAATCCTGAAGTATCTAGTTCTGATATTCTTACTACTAATTTTATTAAGAATAGATATATTGAAATAAATAGTCAATTATATTATGTTAATGCAGAAGGTTGTTTTGATAAAAATTCAAGAATAGGTAAAAAATGGTGGAAACCTTGTGCAAATATTCAATTTATAGTTAATCCTTTATTAGTTAATCAAGGAATAGTTGAGGTTATTTCTAAAAGAGATTGTTGTACTCATTCTTATGAAAGATCTACTGAATGGTTATCTCGTATTGGATATCAAGGTATAGCTCAGGTTTATTGTAGATCTATTAATGATTCTATGGTAGAAGCTGCTAAATCATTTGCTGTAGATGAAGAAGGACAATGTTTTACTAATTTTGATTTATCCAATATAGTAGAAATGTCTTCTCAAGAACTTCATAAAAATAAAGATGCTTCTAAATTCTTGGTTCTTTCATTTAAATTAAATCTTCCCGAAAAAATAGAACCAAATAAAGAATATGATTGTTCTTTTGAAATATATAAAGATTTAGGACAATTTTTAGAAAAAGATACTGATGGTAATTGGTTTGAAGTAAAATCTTTAGCAGGTTATATACCTCAACGTAAAATTTACGTTAAAGACGGTATAGGTAAATTTAAATTTAAGAGTTTAGATTTAGTTCCAGGAGACAAAGTTGATATTCAGCTTTTAGATCAAACAGGATACATCTGCACTCAAGAAACTATTGAGGTTGTAAATGAGTATTCAAATAAAGAATGATCATATAAATGGAACTGATCCATTTAATATTTTAGATTTTAATATTACATCTACAGGTATAGAAGGTATTTTTACTGGTTCTAATTGTGTTCCAGTAAAACAAATTAAAAGTACATATCTTATTCAAGATTGTACTACTATAGATTGCACTACAATTCAATGTAATACAGTTCAATGTACTACAGTTAATTGTACAACTATAAATTGTACAACTATAAATTGCAATACAGTACAATGTAGTGCGCATAATTCTACATTATGTGGTAATAGTGCTCTTTGTAGTTCAGTATGTAGATACGCTACTCAAAAAAATTGTCATTTTACTAATTGTGATTGTAATGATGGTAATTGTAATGATAATGACTAAAAGGAATTTAATAAATGAATAAAAATATTTGTATTTTTTCTTCTATTAAACAAGATAAATTAATTTCTATTTATATAGAATCTTTTAAAATTACTTTTAGAATTTTTGATTTAATTTTTAAATTATCTTCTGGTGAAGAAGCTATTGAATCAAATAAAGGTATCATTTCTAATGAATATATAACAGAAGAAGATTTAAAAAATAATACAGTATCTTCTTTTAATAAAAAATTAAAATATAATGATAAAGATTATTATTGTATTTATGAAAAAGTAACTAATTTTGATCAAACAATTTGGAAACCTTATAAAGAATTTTATTTTATTATAAATTTAACTGATTTTGGTTCTGATGCTGCATTTTTTATCGATAAATTTGCAGAAACATATCGTTCTAAAATGAATCATGATGTTTTTAATAAGAGATTTAAAGCATTTAATGGTATGACTCTTATTAGAATACTTTCTTTACCTAATACAGATTTAACTAATTGTCCTAAAATATTTAATCCAGTATATCCAATGATTTCCAATCAAATTTTTGATTTAAATGTTGAATATACTACTCCTGAAGCATATAAAGAAATTGTTGATATTTGGAAAAATTATTGGATTCCTTCTATTCAATTAACTTGTGATGATACAATTCAGTCTAATCAATATATTACTTTTTCTATTAAAGCCTTTCATAAAGATAATCAAGTATGCTTGGATGAAGTTGAATACTATATTGAACCAATTCAAGGATATGCTCCAAATAAAGAAATAAAAATGGTTAATGGAGAAGGTACTGGTAAAATTTATGCATTAGGATTGAATCCAGGTGATAAACTTAGATTTAAAATTAATAATAAATTTTGGACTAATTTAGCTGAAAAAGTTTTAACAGTTGTTTAAATGAAAAATAGTACAGAAGTCACAAATTTTAATATTATTATTGGTTCTGCTTGTAATTGGAAATGTTCTTATTGTTTACAAAATGATGAAGATCATTTTAATAAAAATAATAATATTGAATACTTCTGTACTAATTTTTTAGAATTTTTAAATAAAAATTATAAAAATAAGTCAATAGAAAGATTTACCATTTGGGGAGGAGAACCTCTTCTTTATTTTAATGATATTAAATATTTAATTAATTCATTAAAAGAAATACCTACTATAAAAAATACAAGAATTACTTCTAATGGTTCTTTATTAACTAAAGATATCATTAAATTTATTAATGATAATAATATTTATTTTAATTTGTCTTATCATAATGGACAACTTACAGAAAATAAATGGAAATTAGCATTACAAATTAAAAATTTACATATAACTTCTTTAGTTCATCATCAAGAATTATCTTGGGATAATTATTTCAATAAATGGCAATATTTATGTAATAAATATGGTAGATATTTAAATTGGTATATTTATCCAATTCTTTATGTAAATGAAATGCCTAAAGAATTTATATTTACTAAAGAAGATATTAATATTTATTTTAATAATTTGAATTCTTATTTAAAAAAATTAGATAATGTATTTTTTTATAATGCATCAAATGCACTTATATTTGAATATAGTAAAAAATATGCAAAAAATACATTAACTAATTATTGTTTTAATAAGTATAAGTATGCTATAGATTTAAAAGGTAATAGATATCTTTGTCATCATGATTTTTCTACAAATACTATTGTAGAAAATATATTTAAGAAAACTATTCCTATAATTCCTATAGAATTTAAAGAATCATTATTAAAATATAAATCTAAACAATGTCAAGAATGTAAAGCATATAAAATATGTTTTGGTGGATGTTTTAGAGCTAAAAATTCTCAATTAGATTGTTATTTTAATAATAAAATGTTTGAATTTCTTAAAGAAGTTCAACAAAATTATATTCAATATTTTAATCATGAGTATTTAAATGAAATTTAAGATTACTTCTATAACAAATGATGGAAAATCTTTAATTTATATTTATAATAATATTACGCAAGATATTTTTATTAATAATAAAAATATTAATTTAAAAGAAGATCCAAGATTAGTTAATTTTACTAATCATATTATATTTTCTAAAAAAGAATTTAAAGTTAGAACTAAAAAAATAAAAGACTTATATATTCAATTAGGTTTTGATTGTAATTATCATTGTAAATATTGTAGTCAAGCTAATGATAGAAAATATAATAAAAAAATAATTCTTATCAAAAATAATATAGATTTAGATTCTTTTTTAAATAGATTAGAAAAATTAAATATTAATCCTCAAAAAATTATATTTTGGGGAGGAGAACCGTTTGTTTATATTAAACAATGGAAAAAATTAATGCCAAGAATTAAAGAAATATTTCCTAATTCTATTTATTATACTGTTACTAATGGATCTCTTCTTAATAAAGATAATATAGATTTTTGTATAAATAATAATATACAAATATCAATGAGTCATGATGGTGAAGGATTTAATGCTAATAGAAATGATAAAAATCCTTTAGATAATAAAGATATTATTAATAATATTAATTATTATTTAGATCATTGTTCAATAAATCCTAAATTAAAATTTGAATTTAGAGTTGTAATTACTCCCGATAATTGTAATATTTTAAATTTAGAAAATTATTTTAAAGAAAAAGTAGGAAGAATTGTTCCTTTTCATTTTGAATGTATTGCTAAATTAGATAGTTATTCTACAAATATAGTAAAACATTTTGATAAGAAAACTATTAATATTTTATTAAATCAAATGTATTCTGTATGTACTACAGAAAATAATAATCATCCTTATAAATCTTTAAGGGATTTAACATCTAATGTTATTGATAGATTAGTTAATAAATTAAATCTTAATGATTTTAGATATTATTGTAGAAATGTTAATTCTAACCATTTAGCTATAGATTTACAAGGTAATCTTTTAGCTTGTCATTCTATGACTGCTTCTTTAGGTAAATATGGTACTATGGAAGATGCTTTTTCTAAAGTACCTTCTAATGAATTAGTTAAAGGATGGGATCAAAGAGAACAATGTAAAAAATGTCCTGTATTAGTTTCTTGTATAGGTGGATGTACAATAGCTAAAGATAATGATCATAAAATAGCTTGTGAAAATCTTAAAATATATCATTTAGGATTATTTATATCTGCTTGGAAGCTTATTTTTAATAATACAATTATTAAAATTGAACCTTATTTGGAATAATTATGAAATTTAAAATTACTTCTAAAAAACAAGACGGAACTATTTTAGTTCATACATACGATAATATTACTCAAGATATTTTTACTGATAAAGGTATTCCTGTTTATCTGGATCAAGATCCAAGATTACAATCTTTTATTAAAAATAAAAGAAAAAATAAAAATTCTAAATATAAAAATAATGAAAATATTGGTATAAGAATTACTTTAGGATTTAATTGTAATTTTCATTGTAAATATTGTTTAGAAAATTATACTTTAAATGAAATTGATAAAAAAATAATTCCTATTAAAAAAGTAGATAGAATTCCTTTAGAAGAAAAAGTTAATAATTTAATTAATAAATTAAAAAATAATATTAAAAATATAAATCATGTAGCTTTTTGGGGTGGAGAGCCAATGGTTTATTTAAAAACTATTAAATTATTGGTTCCTAAATTAAAAGAATTATATCCTGGAATTAAAATTTCTACTATTTCTAATGGTTCTTTAATAACTAAAGAAGTAGCTCAATATTTATTAGATAATAATATAGGATTAACTATATCTCATGATGGTCCTACATTTAGTGATTATAGGGATGATAAAAATCCATTAGAAGATCCTAAAATATTAGAAGGTCTTAAATATTTTAAAGAACAAGCTAAAGAAAAAGGATTAAATTTTAGTTTTAATATTGTAGTTACAGCAAATAATTCTGATTTATCTAAACTTTATCCTTATTTTTCTAAATATTTTGGAGAAGATGTAGATATTGGATTTGAAGGTATAGTTAAATTATCTACTTTTTCTAAAGATATAGTAAAAACTTTTAATTCTGATACTAAAAAAATATTATTAAATAATATTATTGCTTTTGGTTCTACAGCAGATAATAATCATCCTTATCATTCTATAAGAGATTATGTTACAAGATTAATTTCTAAATTAGTTAATAAACAATTAGATGAAAATAGTTGTTTTATTAGAAATAAAAATTATGCAGCAATAGATATGGAAGGCAATTTACTTGTTTGCCATGGTTCTGATAAAACTTATGGAACTCTTGATACTTTAACTACAAGTAAATTTCCTGATGAAAAATTATTATTTTGGAAAGATAGAAAAAAATGTAAAGAATGTCCTATGCTTGTATCCTGCTTAGGAGACTGCATAATTTCTTCAAAAGAAGATAATGAATTATCTTGTGATAATTTTATGTTATGGCATTCTGGATTATTTTTAGCAGCTTGGAAGCTATTATTTGATAGTATTATTACTCGTATAGAACCAATTAAGGAGGAATAAATGATTACTTTACAATCAGGTGAAACAGATAAAATTATAGTTACAGATACTACACCAACTCCTCCAACACCAGTAGATCCAGTTCCAGATCCAGAAGAAATAGTAGGAAATATAAATGTTACTTGGAATGCTATGGATGGTTCTTTTATAGATGGAAAAAGTATTTTTATTAAAAGAAATATGTTAGGTACATCTATAGAAGTTTCTACAGATACAATAATTGCTGATGTAGATAGTTTTAATGTAACTCCTACAACTGTACAAGTTACACAAACAAGTGGTGATACTCTTTCTATACAAATTCCTACAGAAGTTTTAGAAGAAGATATTGAATTAATTGTTACTTTAAGTGCCTATGGTAGATAATTAACAATTTGTAACAATTAATTTTTATAGATACTTTCCCTATAAGTATAAATACTATATTATAAGAGCTGTTAAGGGTTTCTCCTTAACAGCTTTTTCCATTAAATAAAATATAAAGGTTTAATTATGGCAACTTGTGAACACTCTAGTGGTGTAGCTAAAGCTGGCTTAACCACTGGCATTATCGGTACATCTTTAGCAGGATTGTGGGCTTTAGGCGCAGGTAACGGTAACGGATTACTTGGTGGTCTGTTTGGTGGTAACTGCAATAATGGAGTTATGGCTGCTCAAGGTGCTTATCAAGCTGCACTTTCTGCTAAAGATGCCGAAATTGGTCAATTAAAAGCTGAAAGATATGCTGATCATGTAGGTACAGGTGTTTATGCTGCTTTGAACTCTCAGATGAAAGAAGCATATCAAGAGCTTGTTGTTACTCGTGAAAGACTTGCACGTAATGAAACAGAATTCGGTTGCTTACAGCGTGATGTAAGCCGTATTTCTGGTCAAGTTGCTGCTCTGGATGCTGAAGCTGTTAATAATAGAGTTAATAATCAGAAGACTGCTGATGCTCTTGAATGCTTGGCTAAATCTACTAATGATCAGTTTGCTAATGTCTATCGCACTATAGATTCTAAGGTACAGCTCGAAGCTGAACGTAGAGAATGCGGAGATCATAGAATCTTTGAATATGTTAACTGCAATTATGTTAAAGCTCAGAAGAAGATTTCTAAGGATGATATCTGCCCTGAAGTTATGCCTCGTTATAACTCTTGGACAGCTCCTACAAGTGAAGCTCCTGCTACACAGCCTGTAACTGGTTCTATTAAAGTAACTAGATAAGGATTGATCTATGTCTATGATTAGTTTTAACAATACTAAAGCAATTCTGGCTAATTTTATAGATGAAAGAATTATGCCTGCTATTCCTGAAGATAGAAGTTTTATTAGATGGGGATTAGGCGGAGCTTCAGTATTAGTTCTAACTAGAGTAGATGATATGGCTCAAAAATATGCTCCTATTCTTAAAGAATTTGGACTTATGAATGAATCTAATCTGTTAGATACTGAAAAAGTAAAACTATTCATAGACACTGCTTTTCAAAAGCAGTCAGAAGTTAAGATTAATTTAATGGGAATACCTTTTAAATTTGATGCTTCTGATGGACAAGCTTTATTAGAAATCATGGAAAGATATAAGGAGTAGAACCATGTTAGAAAAGAATACTAATGCTTCTTGGCTCCAAGTAGAAATGTCTGAATCCATGACACTTCTTCGTAAGAAACTAGAAGAAATGAATGACATGGATGTAGATGAATTAGATAGTGAAGATATTTGTGATATTAAAAATATATACAAATCGCTCTATTACATCTTAGCAATTCATAAGAGTATAGAAGTAAAATAAAAGTTTAAATATCATTAAACTTCAAAGGGATACTTAGTATCCCTTTTTTATTAAAATCTATTAAAATAGTAATAAACTATTTTAATGGAAAAAATATGATTTGGAGAGATCCTGAATTTTGGAATGATCTATCTCAGATCGCTCCAATATTATTAATTTTATTATCTGCTTTAGCTGGTGGAGCAAGTACTTTTTTCAAAGACAATAAACCATTTAATTTCTTTGAATATCTCTATGAAGTATTTTCCGGCATAGTTGCTGGATATATTACTTATCTTATTCTCCATGCTTTCAAATTAGAATATGGAATTTGTGTTGCTGGTTCAGCAATAGCAGCTTATTTCGGAACCAAAATTCTAATTATTTTTTATCAAATCTTTATTGTAAGACTTAATGAGCTGGTTAAATTTAATAAAGAAGATAGAAAGGGTAACTAATTATGCCAAGTTTAAATATATCATATAAACAGTTTATTAACGGATGTATTAAAGCTACCCTTATGTTAGCTTATATGGCTGTAGGATATTCAATAGGATTTTCTCAAAATTATAATGAGATCCAAAATAATAAAGATAAGATTGCTTGGCTCCAACAAAAAACATTTGATCAGCAAAAAGAAATTGATGCTTTTAAAATTTATGTAGTTAAAGCTGAGAATCTTGAGTATCAAATGAATGATCTTATTAAACGTATAACATCTTTAGAAACTTTAATTAAAAGTAGAAAATAATGAATAATAAAGTAGTATTTTATGATCCTAATTTAGCAGCTCAATTTATAGAACTTTATGAAGGATATAGATCTAATGCATATAAATGTTCTGCTGGAGTTTATACCATTGGTATAGGCCATACTAAAGGAGTTAAACAAGGAGATAAAATAACAAGACAGAAAGCTTATGAGTTATTTTCACAAGATTTAATTAATACACATAATGATTTAATAAATCTTGTTAAAGTACCTATAAATGAAAAACAATTTATAGCTTTAATGTCTTTTGTATATAATTTCGGAATGTCTAAATGTAGAACTTATTCTATATTTGATGATCTTAATAGAGGAGACTTTATTACTGCTGCTAGAAAATTTACAGATTATCGTTCTCCTGGATCTTCTTCTGAAAAAGGATTAACTAAGAGAAGATTAGCAGAACAACGATTATTTGTATCTAATATGAATTTAGATCCATGAACAATATAGTTTTATTTATTATTATTCTAGTATCTACGTTTGCAGGAGGTTATCTTTTTGGTTCTAAAGTAGAAGAATATAACCATGCTATAGATAAAGTTCAAGCAGTAAGTAAAACTCTTAAACAAGAAAGAGCAAAACAAGATGCTAAAGATAAAGAACTTGCTGAAGCAAACAAGCTTATTAGTAATCTTAGGACTCTTAATGAGCGGGTGCAGCGCTCCTCAAATAAACCTTCAAAAGACTTACAATCGTGCGAACGAGAGCGTTTACGACTTCGAGAGCTTACGAAAAGATGCAGTTCAGTTGTTACACGATATATCGAAGGAACTGACAAATTAATTATTGAGAGAAAATAATATGACTACTATTACTAAACCTGGAATTGCTGGTATTCATTTAGCTGATAATCTTTTAGATAAATTTAATTCTATTGATAAAGCTCTTGAATCTGGTTCTTCTACAGATACAACCCAATCTACAAAAATTACAGCTAATGAAGCTAAAATAGCTGAGAATCTTGCAAAGATTCAAACTAATATTACTAATATTGCTTCTAATCTTACTAAGATTGAAGGCAATACTACAGAAATTACAGCTATCAAAGCACAGCTACAAACATTAACTTCTTCTGTTAATGAACTTACTACTACTGTTGGTTCTTTAGCTACTATATATCTTAAGATTTCTGATGCTTCTACTACTTATTTAAGTAAAACAGAAGCAGCTTCTACATATGCATTAGCTACTGCTTTAAGTACATTATCTGCTTCTGTAGATACTATTAATACTTCTATTACAGATCTTACAGCTAGAGTAACTGCTTTAGAAACACCTTCTACTGATCAAGAAGGTTAATTTATAATAATAATTTAAATATAAGTGTAGGTTGTTATGGAAGATACACAGTTACCTATTCAAGAAAACAATCAGAAATTAACTGATTGGAAAAATGAGCCTACTATTATGACTTTAAAAGCAGATTTAGAATCTGCTAAACCAAGTCATGATGCTCAAATGTCTAAAATTCAACATTGGGTAGATTTATTAAATGTTGAAGGTAAATGCAAACCTAAAGTTAGACAGGGACAATCTTCTGTACAACCTAAACTTATAAGAAGACAAGCTGAATGGAGATATTCAGCTTTATCTGAACCATTCTTGAACCAATATAAATTATTTACAGTATCTCCTAAAACATTTGAAGATGAAGAAGCTGCTAAACAGAATGAATTATTATTAAATTGGCAATTTAATACCAAACTTAATAAGATTAAATTAATAGATGATTATATTCGTTCTACAGTTGATGAAGGAACAAGTATTATTAAGCTTGGTTGGAATAGAGTTACTAAACAAGAAACTCAACAAGTACCTGTATTTGAATATTTTCCTATAGAAGATGAAAATTCGTTACAACAACTTCAAGAAGCTATATTATTAAAACAATCTAATAATAGAACTTATGAAGAACAAACAAGTGATGAAATAAAAGCTGCTGTAGATTATTATGAAGAAACAGGTCAGCCTACTACAGCTACTATTATTAACTATGAAGATACTCAAGTAGAACAAGTATTAGAAAATGATCCAGTAGTAGAAATTCTTAATCCTATTAATGTATATATAGATCCTTCTTGTAACGGAGATATAAATAAAGCTTTATTTGTTATTCATAGTTTTGAAACTAATAAAGCAGAATTAAAGAAATATGGTAATAGGTATAAGAATTTAGATAAAGTTAATTGGGAAAATTCTGATCCTATTACTGATACAGATCATGCTACAAATATTCCTGATACTTTCAATTTTAAAGATTTGTCTCGTAAGAAAGTAGTAGCTTATGAATATTGGGGATACTATGATATTCATAAAGATGGTTCTTTGGTTCCGTTTGTAGCTACTTGGATCGGAGATACTTTAATCCGAATGGAATTAAATCCATTCCCTGATGAAAAACTTCCTTTTGTTCTGGTTCAATATTTACCTGTTAAACGGGATTTATATGGTGAACCTGATGCATGCCTATTAGAGGACAATCAACGCATTCTGGGAGCAGTTACTCGTGGCATGATAGATCTATTAGGTAGATCTGCAAATGCTCAACAGGGCTTTGCTAAAGGCATGCTAGATGCATTAAATAGAAAAAGATTTGATGCAGGTGATACTTATGAATTTAATCCTTCTATAAATCCTGCTGGAGGCGGATATATAGAACATAAATATCCTGAAATACCTCAATCTGCTATCTTAATGTCTCAAATGCAGAACCAAGAAGCAGAAGCATTAACTGGTATTAAAGCATTCTCAGGTGGATTAGCTGGAGATGCTTATAACAGTAAAGTAGCTACTGCTATTAGGGGAGTTTTAGATGCTGCTTCTAGAAGAGAGATGTCTATTCTTAGAAGATTAGCTAAAGGAATGGTAGAAATCGGAAATAAAATTATTGCAATGAATGCAGAATTTCTTTCCGAAGAAGAAGTTATTAGAGTTACTAATAGACAATATATCTCTGTTAGAAGAGAAGATTTAAAAGGTAACTTTGATCTTGAAGTAGATATTGCTACTGCTGATGTAGATAATGAAAAAGCTCAGGATATGGGCTTTATGTTACAAACTATAGGCCCAAATATGGGGTCTGATATTACTTTAATGATCTTAGCTGAAATAGCTGATCTTAAACGTATGCCAGCATTAGCTGAGAAATTAAGAACTTATCAGCCTCAGCCTGATCCAATGGAACAACAAGCTAAAGAACTTGAATTAGCTAAATTACAAGCAGAAGTACAGAAATTACAAGCTGAAGTACAAAAGATTCAAGCTGAAGCTGGATTACAAGGTGCTAAAGCACAAATTGAATCTGTTAATGCACAAACATCTGCTTATAAAACTCAGGCTGATATGGATAAAGCAGCAGCAGAAGCTGATCTTAAACGTGCTCAGGCTGATAATGAACGTCTTGCATATGAACTTAATGCTAATGGTATATCTCATTTGCAGGATATGGAAAAGATGCGTGCTCAAGCTCAAGGTAATCAAAATCTTGAGATTACTAAGGCACTGCTTAAATCCCGTAAACCAGATGAAACTAGACCGGATGTTGAAGCTGCTATCGGGTATAACGCTATATCAGAAGATATAGCAAATTACAATCGCCTTTAATTAACTTTAAGGACTAATCATGAGTGAAGTCACTGAACTTGAAAATCAAAAAGATCAGTATAAAGAATTAATTGCTACACGAGATGCAATTAAACGTTTGGAATCTAATCCTGATTTTAAAAAAGTAATTATTGATCAATACTGTATTAAAGAATGTGCTCGTTATATTGGAGTAGCAGGAGATCCTGCTGTTTCTAAAGAAGATAGAGATTTAGCTCTTGAAATGGGTAAAGCAGGACAGCATTTAAAACGTTGGCTCAATGTTTCTATTCGTATGGGTGATCATGCTGAGAATGAATTACCTGAATTAGAAAATGCTATTACTGAAGTACAGTCTCAATCAGGAGAATAATATATGGCAGAAGATAAAAATGTTTTAGGAATGTCTGATGAAGATTTTCTTAAAGAAAATCCTCCTGAAGTAAAAGAAGAAGAATCTACAGAAGATACTTCTAATGAAGAAGATAAAACTAAAGAAGAATCTTCTGAAGAAACTGCACAAGAATCTGAAGAATCAAAAGAAGAAGATAATAAAACTGAGGAAGAAGATCATGATAAAGAAGATGATCAGTCACAATCCACAGAAAATGAAGAAGAAGATAATTCAGATAATACAGAAACACAGAATACAGATACTAAGATTACAGAACCAGAGAAAAAATCAATTAAATCTTCTGGTTCAATAGATAAATCTAAAGAAATTACAGAATCTTCTGGTTCTGTAGATTATGAAGCTTTTTATAAGAAAGTCATGGCTCCATTTAAAGCAAATGGAAAAATGATTACTTTAAGAAGTCCTGAAGAAGCAATTCAACTAATGCAGCAAGGTGCAAACTTTACAAAAAAGATGCAGGCTATTGCACCTCATAGAAAATTGCTTATAATGTTAGAAAATAATGGTCTTTTGGATGAATCTAAGATTAATTATTTAATTGACTTAGATAAAAAGAATCCAGAAGCTATTAAAAAATTAGTTAAAAATGCTGGTATAGATCCTATAGATATAGATACTCAGGCTGAAAATAAATATCAGCCTAGTAATTATAGAGTCTCAGATGATGAAGCAAATTTCATTAACATTCTTGATGATCTTAAACAGAATCAAGAAGGTTTAGAAACACTTCGAGTCATTAATTCATGGGATGCTACTTCTAAAGAAGCTATATTTAAAGATCCCAGTATCATGCAGACTATTCATACTCAACGGGAAAATGGAGTATTCCAAAAGATTTCCGAAGAGATTGAAAGACAGAAAATTTTAGGGAATATTAATGTTAATGTTCCTTTCTTGGTTGCTTACAAACAGGTTGGAGATTTATTAGTAAAGCAAAATCAAGGAAAATTACAGAGACAGCCTTTAGATGTACGAAAAGCAGTACCTAAGAGTCCAGTAACCAATTCCGATAAAGTTAAAGCTGCTGCTCCTACTCGTAGTAACAAGAATAAAGTTGAAAAATTTATAAATCCGTTATCTATGAGTGATGACGATTTCTTAAAACAATTTGAAAATCGTTTATAAGGTAAATTATGTTAAATTACAATGCTCCTGCTGATGGTCAAAAGTCTTCGATTGACGCATCCAGCAATTCCGATCAGCTTAATACTTTCTATTGGCTCAAAAAGTCTTTAATTGATGCACGTAAAGATCAGTACTTTATGCCTCTTGCTTCTGTTGAAAATATGCCGAAGCATTATGGTAAAACAATGAAGTGCTATCACTATCTGCCTTTACTTGATGATCGTAATGTTAATGATCAGGGTATTGATGCATCTGGTGCTACCATTACTAATGGTAACTTGTATGGTTCTTCTCGTGATATTGGAACCATTACATCTAAGCTTCCTGTTCTTACAGAACATGGCGGTAGAGTTAATAGAGTTGGTTTCTCTCGTGTTCTTATTGAAGGTTCTATTCATAAATTCGGTTATTTTTATGAATTTACGAAAGAAGCTATGGATTTTGATACGGATGATCAGCTTAAAGAACATCTCTCTCGTGAATTAATTAATAGTGCTACACAGATTACTGAAGCTGTATTGCAGAAAGATCTTCTTTCTTCTGCTGGTACTGTTCTTTATTGTGGTTCTGCTACATCTAATGCAACTATAGATGCTACATCTACTCTTGATTATGAAACCATAATGAAGCTTGATCTTATTCTTACGGATAATAGAACTCCGATGAAGACTAAGGTTATTACTGGTTCTCGTTTGATTGATACTAAGACAATTCCTGCTTCTCGTGTTGCTTATGTAGGTATTGATTTGGTTCCTGCTCTTAAGAAAATGACTGATTTCTTCGGAAATAAAGCATTTATTGAAGTTCAACACTATGCTGATGCAGGTAATGTATTAAATGGTGAAATTGGTTCTATCGATAATTTCCGTATTGTACGTGTTCCTGAAATGCTTCATTGGGCTGGTGCTGGTGCTACTGCTACAGATACTAAGTATCATTCTACTAAAGGTAAGTATGATATTTACCCGTTCTTTGTGGTCGGTGATGACAGCTTCTCTACTATCGGCTTCCAAACGGATGGTAAGACTGTAAAATTCTCTGTTCTTACTAAGATGCCTGGCCGTGAAACTGCTGATCGTAATGAACCTTATGGTGAAATCGGTTTCAGCTCTATTAAATGGTATTATGGCTTCTTACTTAAACGTCCTGAACGTTTAGGTCTTATTAAGTGTGTTGCTCCCGTTTAATCTATTTAATAAGGTGAATTATGGCTTGTAAAAAGCGTGGTGGCGGTAAGAAGAAATAATCTTCTTTAATATTGGAACCAAGGAATAATATCCTTTGGTTCCAAAATATTTTATATATAAGGATTTTTATGTCAGAAGTAATTAATCAGCCTGAAATTAATGCTCCTTCTACTGTAGTTGCCAATGAATTGGAATTACTTAAAGCAAGAGCAGATAAATTAGGAATTAAATATTCTCCTAATATTGGTATTGAAACTCTTAAAGAAAGAATTAATGCTGTATTGGCTCCTGAAAAAGAACCAGTAGTAGTAAATTCTGAAGATGAAGAACGTAATAGAGTTAGAAATGATGCTTTAAAACTTATTCGTTGTCAGATTGTTAATTTGAATCCAAATAAAAAATCTTGGGAAGGTGAAATTATTACCGTATGGAATAAATATACAGGTACTGTACGTAAATTTGTTCCTTTCGGTGAAAAGACTGTTGAAGGTTATCATATTCCTCAGATTATTTATAATATTCTTAAAGAACGTAAATATATCTCTATTACTACAAAAAAAGATCCAAAAACAGGAGAAGTTACTCCTAAAACTCAATGGGTTCCTGAGTTTTCTTTAACAGTTTTACCTCAATTAACCAAAGAGCAGTTAGCTGAATTAGCTGCTGCACAAAAGGCTTCTGGTTCAATTCCTGTTTCTGATGGTTTTACTGATTAAATTTAATATCATGTAAAATAAGCCTTACATATGTAAGGCTTTTATTTTTTAATACTATGGCAAATACATTTAAAAGTGATGATACAGCTTTAGATTTATTGCAAAGTATCACAGGTAAATTAGATTTTATAGTTCCTAATGTTGATTTTGATGATCCATATTTTCAATTAACACCTGATTTATTAAAACTTCTTCATGATCCAGTAGATAAATTAACTGTAGATACTATTACAGTACGTCAAATAGATGGTTCAGGTATATTTGACGGATTTATGAAGACATTTTCTGTACATCTTATAGATGAATATAAGAATAAGAGACTTACAGGTGCAGAATATGCTAAAGCATATACAGCATTAGCTGGATTAGCTATGCAATGTGCTGTTCAATTTGCATTAGGTAAAGATAAAGCATTCTGGGATGCTATTAATAGTCAAATTGGGGCCATAAATGCTAATGTAAATAATGCTATGGCTAAAGTACAATTAGCTATTGCACAAGCTCAAGCTCATCAAAATAGAGCTAATTATGCATTAACAGTTGAAAAACTTGCTACTGAAGATGCTCAATATGCTTTAGTTAAAGAAAATTATGAAGCTACTAGAGCACAAACATTAGATACTAGATCAGATAATCAGAAAGTTGTTGGTTCTATTGGTAAGCAAAAAGATCTTTATACAAAACAAATTTGGGCTTATGAAAGAGATGCTGAATGTAAAGCAGCTCAAATCTTTAGTAATGCTTGGATTACACAGAAAGGTATTGATGAAGGTTTATTAGCTCCTGCTAATCTTCAAAATGCTGCTGTTAATGATGTTTTATCTGTTATGCGTAGAAATGTAGGACTTCAATAATGGGATTATTTGGCTCCAAAACTAAGATATATGTATCTTCTGTTGTATATAACATGGCAGGAGATGATTATGAGAAGTTTTTACCTTCTACTTTAGTTTCTGGAGCTATTCAAAATGTACCAAACATGGGTACATTTATGATGAATAATCTTTTTTCTGGTTCTGGTATAAGATTAAGAAGATTTTATACTTGGGCATTAAGATCAGGATATACAAATCATATTGGATTAGGTACTTCTACTTTTTATCCTGATATTCCTATTAGAAAAGAAGATTTATATCCTATATTAGCGTCTTTAGTTAATCTACAAGAGAACCAAACATTAGATATATTAGAAGCTTCTATTGATTGGTATGATATTACTTATATAGCTGATATGTGGGTCTATAACAATAGACCTGATATGATTAATGATCTATATTCAGTAGAAGAATTTATTACTATTACTGGTTCTCATAGAGAAAAAAGAAAAGGAGAAGACGGATATTATTGGGTAACTGTATTAGATAAAAGATCAGATATAAAAATAACTTTTTCTTCTGGTTCTAGTGCAATTATTACAAGTACTCAATATCCTAAAGATAAAAGATATTTAATTCTCTCTTATAAAGTAGATACTTATCAAAAAGATCCAACAACAGGAATAAATAATATTATTGCTACTAAGCAATATTATGAATATTATGCCGAAGGCACAGGTAAACCTTATTATGATTCTTTCTTTAAGAAAGTTAATCCCATAGAAAAAGCATATTTTCCTTATATACCTTTAAGACAAGATAAACAATTTTATTCAGATAGTTTTCATCCTGATACTTATAATTGGATTAGAAAAGCATATAAAAAAGTATCAGGAGCACAAAATAATAGTAATTTTAATAAGTTAATTAAAAATCTTAAAGATAATAAAGAATTAAATGATATTCAATATGCATATATTCAATTTGGTTCTTCAATTAATTCTAAAAATATGGAGAATAAAAAATATATCTATGAATATTTTTATAATCTTTATTTAAATGAAAACTTATCTAATAATTCTACTGGTTATTCTAATTCATCTTTAGTATCAATAGTTAAATCTTCAAGAAATAAAACTATAGAAATTAAATCTGATTATGGTATTGCTTCTTACAATACTAGAATTAATTATAAAATATCAGATTTTAAAATTAAAAATGGAAAAATCTTTCCAGGAGCCAAAAAGAATAAATATTCTATAGAACGTGCTAGAGAATCTTATGAATCAGAAGAATGGGTAGAAGATGGTGGAGATAGTGGTACAGGTCATTGGGTTACTGTAACTAACTATGAAAATATTGTTTATATGCGTAAACAAATCTCTGATAATAGATATGAAGAGATTAGATTTACTAAATTAACATATGACAATATTATTTATTCAGGTAAAGCAGTATCTTATGATGCATATAATGAATTAGGTGAAGAAGATGAGTCTGGATTTATTATTCCTCTTGAATATAATTCATTTAAAGAAATAGGACTAATAAATTCAACAGATTTTGCTACTCATTGTAATTACATTGTATTTAATGCATATGTAAAGAAAAAAGTACGCTGGTATCAAAGAGGAATATTTAAAGTATTTGTAGCTATTGTTGCTATAGCTTTATCTTGGAATGGATTAGGTGAATTAATAGCAGGTATGTATTATTCTGCTATGTTTACAGCAGGAATGATTACATCCGCAGCAGGAGCAGCAGCAGCCACAACAATAGCTTATTCTTTAGCAGCTATTACAGTAGCTTTAGGAGGCATGATGTTTAATAAATTCGTTATGCCAATAATATTTAAAGCATTTACAGCAATATTTGGAGAAGTAGCAGGTAAGATTTTAGCTACTGTTGCTGTATTAGTTGCTTCCTATATGATAGGAAAAGGAGATATAGATCTTAATGGCTGTTGGGGAGAACTATGCAGTTGTGCAAATATTTTAAAATTAGGTATATCTGCTTTAAATAGTTATTCTGATTATATAAATTCTTCTGCTCAAAAATGGATGAATGCTGGTACTAAATTAATGAATGAATATTCAAGTACTATGCAGGATATTTCTGATAGAACCAAAGAATTAATGGGAAAGAATAGTCTTATAGGCATGAGTTATGTAAATGCTCTCTATAAGGATTTTATGGGATTCTCAGGAGAATCTCCAGATTCATTCTTAAATAGAACATCTACTATTATTTCTACAGATATGTCTTTAGATTTAATACATAACTATCCTACATATACTCTAGCTTTACCATTAACAGGTGTAAGTAGATAATTTATAATTAAATTTATTAATATAAGAAGCAATAACCTATTATTTGGATTGCTTCAATTCTCTAAATAAAAGGTTATATATGGCTGAATTAGGATATATTGACGAATCCACTGGTGAAATAATTCCCGTTAAAGCTTTAGCAAATTTAGCTGGTACTAATACAGGTATGGGTTCTGACTTCTCTGCTTTTAATCAATTAGCAAATAATAATCCTCTTGGTTCTTCTACTGGTTCATGGTGGGATGGATTTAGCGGAGGATTAAAAAATACATTTCTTAATTCTGATGGTTCTTGGAATCTTCAGAATATAGGAGCTGGTATTCAAGGTCTTGGTTCTTTAGCTAGTGCTTTTGGTAATTTATATATGGGAAATAAAGCACTTAAATTTGCTAAAGATCAATTCAATTTTCAAAAAGATTTAGCTAATACTAATTTAAATAATTCTATTAGATCTTATAACACTAAATTAGGAGATATAGCCAATACTCGTAGTGTTATGGAAACTGGTTCTACTGGTAAGTATGATAATTGGTATAACGATAATAAACTTACTCGTTAATAGGAGAATGTAATGGCTTCTTCGTTTTTTCAATTAGGATATCATCCTACTAATTCTCCTGCTTTAGATGTAAGTGGAAATCTTGGAATATCTCTTCAAGGATTTAATGCTTTAGGAAGAGATTTAGGAAAATTTGGAACTACTTTAGCTAAAACAGATCAAGATAATGCTGATCGTATATTAGCTGAACGAATGAATCAGTATAAAACTGAAGCTGATTTAATGAATGCTATTCAGAGTGGAAAACTTTATGATGGTATTTCAGGAAGAGTTTCTGCTGCTGTATCTCAACAAGCATTACAAGATAGATTTAAAATGCTTGAAAAAGATGAAGAAAGAAGAAAATATGAGAATAATCTTCAATTTGATAAATTAGGTGATTATAGATCTAAAATTTATGCTGCTGCTCAAATGGGTAATGCTGCTTTAGCAGGTAAATTACTTCAAGAAGCTGCTATTAAAGAAGGAGCTACTGGTTCTGTTGTAGATATGCTTAAAGAAGATGCTAATCCTTCTAGACAAGCTTTAACAGCAGCAGGACATTTAGGATTAGAACGTCAAAAATATGGAGATCTAAGAAGAGATTTAGAACAATCTGCAATGTTAAGACAAGTCTATAGAGATTTTGCTAAAGATGCTAATACTCCTCAAAAACAACAAGAAGCTTGGGATCAAACAAGAAAATTTGCAAAAGATAATGGTTTTAGTTATATAGCTATAAATGATACTAATGATTATGTAGGAAATTTAGTAAAGAGTCCTGGATATTTTGGTCTTAACAGAATTACAGAAGGAAATATTAATACTTCTTCTGATTTTATTCCAGGAATAATAAAAACAGATAAAGGTAATCTTCTTGTTAAAGATATTATTCAAGCAATAAAGAATGAAGCTTCTTCTCAAAGACAAGCTATTAATACTATAGCTAATGGTCTTGATGTTGAAAAATATCAAAATACCTTAAATAAATATGATCAACCTAATATTGCACCAATGGATGCAGTATCTTCTTATGTTGATTCTTTAGGAATCAAAGATATTAATTCTAAATCTAAATTAACTAATTGGATTGCTAATACTGCTCAAGAAAATGGATTAACTATTCCTCAAACTATTGCATTATTAAGTAATAATAGTGAATTTAGTACTGGAATTAATAAATGGTTGCCTAATACAGATCCAAGTTTTTCATTAAATCAAAAACAAATTAATTTTCTTAAAGAAATTAATAAAGATCAAAAAAGAAGTAAAAGTTTAATAGCTGTTAATAGAAATTTAAATAAACTTAGAGAAATAGAAAATTTAGCTACTAATGCAGAAACTCAAAAAAACTTATTAGATCAACAAGTAGCAGAAGCACAAAGATTATATGATTTAAATCCTACCGAAGCTAATAAATTAAATTTAATATATAAAATACAATTAGCTAATCAATTAGGAAATCAATTAAAAACATATAATAAAGATTACAATGAAATATTAAATGATGAAAATTTAAAAAAAGATATAGATTCTTTACGTGGATCTTTTAATAAAAGTGTTGGCAATTTAACTGTTGAACAACAAAGATTAAGACAAAAACAGCAAGAAGCATTAAATCAAGCTATAAGTTATTAATAAATGGAATTTTTATGGATACTACTCAGCCTTTAAATAAAGAATTATTAGAAAGAGATGTAGCTAATACTGATTATTATTCTTCTTTAGCTGGTTTAGATAATCCTGTTAAAGATAAAGAAGCAGCAATTAGATCTAATCTTGAAAATGATTTTTATAACCTTACTTATAATCAATTGATTAATAAGTATGGTGTAGATGCTACTAATGCTATTTACCAAAATTTTGGTAATGCAGGTGCTCAATATATTGGAGATAAAACTGCTGAAAGAACTTGGGGACAAACTGCATTAGATACAGTTAATAGTGCTCTTGGTTCTGCTATTACAGGAGTTGCTTCAGTTGCTGCTTTACCTTCTTTTATTGATCCAGATTTAGCTAATAAAGTTTATGGCGGTATTAATCAATTTGAAGAGGAAGTATTTAATAAAAATCTATCTGATCCTCTTCAAAAAGAATTAAGAAGATTAAATACTATTCAAGCTCGTAATGAAAAATATAATAGATTACAGCAAGAAAAAGAAGAAGCAGCTTCAGAAGAATTATATAAAAATGAAGTACAAACTAAAGGTAAAACTTTAGCTGATTTATCTAAAATTGGTAGAAATACTGGTATTTGGGCTAAACGTATTAAAGAAGATGCTTTAGATACTACAGCAGTAACCATGACTTCTCCTATGAAGTTAGGACATCTTGGTTCTGGTGCTGTTGGTTCTATTGGAGCTTCTTTAGGTACATCTGCTATTGTTAATAGTGGATTAAAAGCTTTAGGTAAAACACTTGGTAAAGCTTCATTAAATACTTCTGATAAAGCTTTATTAGGTGAAGTATCTTCATTAAATAAAGAAGTTAATGCTGCAACTAAAGCAGGATTAACTAGACAACAAATTCTTGATAATGTTCTTTCTGAAGAAACAGGAAAAACTATTCCTAAAGTATTTACTCCTAGTGGACTTAATACTCCTATTCCTTCTACATTAAAAAATAAAGGATTAACATCAGGAGTAGTAGGAGAATATAAAGAAAAAGCTCTTAAATATTCTCAAGAAGCTATAGATTTAGCTAAAAAATCCGGATTTAATACAGATGTTGCTGAAAAGCTTCTTGCTGATAAAAGATTACCTCTTAGAGTACAAAATACTGTTGGTAATGTATTAGGAGATAAATTAGCTAAAAAAATTATTCCTACTTCTTTAGAAGATTTTGGTAATAAATATTCTTGGATGATTACTTCTGGTGCTATGGAAGGTACTGGATCAGCATCTAAAGTAATGAATGAAATTCAGAATATTTCTCATGAAGATTTATTAGAAAATTCTGTTCCTTATAGAAATTATTATAAAGAATTAATTTCTCAAGGAATGAGAGAAGATTTAGCTAAAGAAAAAGCTAAAAATAAAATAGCTTATGATGCTGCATTACCTGTTTTATTTGAAGTAGGAGCATTAGCTACATTTGCTGGTGCATTTTCTAAAGGATTAGAAAAAATTCCATCAGGAATAACTAAAGCAGAGTTTGCTAAAAATATTCTTGGTGAAATGACTGAAGAAGGTATTACTGGATTTCAGACAATACCTCAAAATATAGCTATTAAAAAGTATGCTGATCCAAGTAAAGATATATTAGAAGGCGTTGGTTCTAATATTTCTGAAAACGTTATAGGAGCTGTTCCTGGAGCTGGTGTTACTCAAGTACCTGGAGTAACTAAAGGAGCTGTTAAATCTACAATTAAAGGTATTTCTACAGCTAAAAATAAAGTTATAGAAGCCTATAAATCTTCTGCTATACCTGAAAAAATAAAATCTAAATTAAATAATACAGAAGCTAATCAAGAATTAAGAGTTACATCTAAAACTTTATTTAATAACTTAAGTAATAAAGAAACTGTAGATACTCTTAATAATAATTTTAAAGAAGCTATTGTAAATAATGAAGTTTTAGGTTCTTTATCTAAAGATTCTAAAGAATTATCTAAAGCAATAGAATCTCTTACTATTCCTGAAGAAGATGTTAAATCTGAAGGATATAGTTCTAATAATGCTATTGTTGAATATCAAAATGCTGTTTCTGAATTAGCATCTTTATTAAAAGATGATCCAGAGGGTGAACATAATAAAACTAAATCTGCTGCATTAAAAGTTATTGATCTTCATAATAGATTAGAAAATTTTGATAATTTAGATCAAATTAATAAAGCTATATCTAAATTACCAGATGATGATCCAAATAAAGAAAAATTACTTAAGGCATCTGAAGCTATTCATACTTTAATGAATAATGATGCTTTACAAAGTGTTTATCAATATTCTGATTCTGTATTAACTAATATTACTGGTTCTTTACAAGAAAACTTTGATGTTTTATCTAAAAAGAAAGATGTAGATCAGAATACATTAAATAATTTAAAATCTTCTTTAGATACATTATTAAAATATAAACCTTATAATTTATCTGAAAAAACAGTTAATACTATTCTTCAAAATCAAGATAAATTAGGTTTAACTGCTAAACAAAAAGAAGATCTTAATAAATTAAATACATTACAAGGTATTAAGAATACTCTTAATACTTCTTTATCAGATAATACATTATCTTCTATAGATATTGAAACATCTAGATCTAAGAATTGGCAGACTAATAAACAAGAATTTATTCCTACTATTCTTAATAACTTAGCTAATAAGAATATTACACAAGCTAAGAACCAAATGAAGAAATTAGGTGCCTGGATTAATTCTGGTTTAAATAAATTAGATGCTATTAATAATACTTCAGATAAATCTGATATTAAATTTAGATCTTATGATCCAATAAATAATAAATTTATTGATGTTACTAATAAAGGATTTAATAAATCTGATTCTAAAGATCAGAATAGAATTAATTCTATTGGTTCTTTAGTAGCAGATGCTGCTTTAGCTTATAACACATTAGCTTCTTTATATCCTGAATTAGGAGTATCTTCTATTGATATTTCTAATATTAATGGTGTCTTATTTGATAAGAATATTTATCAAAAATATCAGAAATCTTTAGGTAATATTAATATTAAGATCCAAGAAAGTAATAAACCTAAAGAAGTTCATATAGATTTTGCTAAAAAGATTAAAAGAAAAGTTAAACCTAAAAATATTATTAAAAAAGAAGAAGATAATGATTCTGATGAAACATCTGGTCAATATGAGGTAGATGATTCAGAAGAAGAATTAAGAAAACAAACCAAAGAAGATAGATTAATTACTTTTGATAGTAATAATAATTATGTTTTAACTAAACCTGAATCTTCTTATACAGAAGATGAAAAAAGAGTAGTTAATATTAAAATTAGAGCTAATCAAAAACTTGGATTAGATGAATTAAATCCATTTACTAAAAAATTATTTAATAAAGTATTTAAAAAGAGAGTTAAAGGTAATGCATTAGGTTTAGATAATGTATTTAAAGGTATATTTCAAATATTATCTAATAAAAGTTTATATAAAACTATATCAATAGCTAATGGACATACTAATTTTTTACATAGATCTGATTACTCTAAACAAGATTTTAATACTTATGCAGAAGAATTAAGTAAATTTTATTCAATTGTTAGAAGTCGTGTTAATAAAGCAATAGAATTACGTTTATTAGACTTTATTGATGATAAAGATTTTACTGATCAATATAGTAATAAAATTACTAAAGAAGATATTAAAGAACATCATAAAGGTTTAAATATTAAAGTAAATGATATTAGAAATTATTTAAACAAAAAAGGGGTTGAATACCCTGTTATGAATTCTTTATATAATATTCTTCAAGATCCAGAAAATGCTACAGATAAAGATTTAGAAAATATTCTATCTGACAATAGAACAAGAATATTTGCTTTGGTTCAAAAAACTGATGATGGATTTCTTGTTATTAATCCTCATATTTTAGATACAGCTATAGTATCTGCATTTGAATATCTTATTAGAGATCCATTTAAAAATATGATTTCTGATGAAGATATGGAAGAAAAATATGATGGAGTATCTTATAGTGATCGTTTTTTACTTTTAAATTCTAAATTTCAAAGACAAATTCTTGATGATATTTCAAGAGATGTTATGGATAATTTAGGATTATCTAAAACATTAAATGCAAAAGATTCTGAATCTACTTTATTAATTGATTCTGTAGTTTCTGAGGTATTTGGTGCATTAATTAATGATACATATTTTTATACAGATCCAGAAACTGGAGCAAAACATTCCTATAAAAAATGGGAATATAGTGGATTAAATCCTGAATATAAGATATTTGAAAGAGAAGAAATACCTATATATGGTATTGATAATAAAAATTTTGATTTTAAACGTAAAGTTATAAAAAAAATAGAAGTTATTACTTTTAATCATGAAAATTCTATTTTTAAAAATATAAAAGATAATAAAAAAGGATTTAAAACATTAAATTATGCAATTTCAAATATTCTTTCTGAAACAAGAAAGGATAATGAATTTTATATGAATGATCCAATACCTGTTGATAAAACACAGCTTCATAATAATACTCCTACAACAAATAATGAAAAGAAAGTTATTCAAGGAGCCAATGAAGTTAAATACTATAAAGATGCATTTAAAGAAAATTTATTATTAAATCTTGGTATAGATAGTATTATTGGTCTTTTTAGTACAAAAGTTTCAACAGATAAATTTAATGGATTAGCACAAGGTAACTTTAATAGAGAAGATTTAACTTCTATTCTTGGATATAATGAACAGTTAGATAGAGAATTAGAAACTATTAAGTATGAAAAAGAAGTATTTAATAGTATTGCTAAAGAATCAGGTTTAACTTATGAAGAAATTTATCGTAAATACAATCATGGTATAACTGCTGTAGGTCGTTTACAGCAGAAAGGATCTTCTACACCTCAAGGTAGTAAGATTCTTCGTATGATTAATAAACCTACTAAAGCTAAAATTGATTTAAATAATCCTCAATATAGAAAATATCTTGATTTAGCTATAGCACAAGGTATTGGATTTAAGATTCATAATAAATCTTATCAAGAAACTCAAGAGTTTTTAGATAAGATTAGAAATGCTAAAGAATATAAAGAACTTTCTGAGCTTTTATATGAATATCAAACAAAAGCTCCATCTGATGAAATTAAATCTAATAATCAAAGAAATAAAGATAATAGATTAATAACTTTATATTCTAATTTAATGAATTCTATAGGAGAAGCTAAAACTCCTACAGGATTTGATGCAATAGCTGAATTAGTTCGTTTGGATCATGCTTTAGCAGAAAATAATCAAGAAAATCTAAAGAATTATTTAACTTATGCTTATATAGAAGCTGATGGTATTACTAATGGATTCATTATGAGTTTAGTAATGAATACAATAGGTAACTTTACTCCTGAATGGGAAGATTTAATTGCTAAAGGTGGTATAGCTTTCCAAGGAGAAGCTTTATCTAAGCATGAAGTAATGGAAAGAATCCAAAGTTCAAAAGATGACGTATATACTTCTGTAGCTAAAGAAGCAAAAAATAATATTCTTAAAATGATTAAGAATGTTAATAATGCTAATTCAATTACTAGTGGAAGTCTGCAAACATTTAATAGAATTACAGGTTATACAATTAATTTATTAGATATTTTAAATTTTGGTGTTGGTTTTGAAGAAGAAACAGATTCTGAAGGTAATACTGTAGTTACTGGTAAAAAAATATCTATTTCTCGTGCTGCTGTTAAAGATGTAGTAACACAATCTTTGTATTTTGCTCAAAAGAAAACTACAGCAAAAAATATAGTAAAACTTCTTGAAAAAGAATTATATTCTTGGATTTCTTCTGCTATACAAAGATTACCTGCACCAACAGATCCAAAAGAAGGACGTAGATATACTATAGAAGAATTAGCAGAAGCATTTTATCCTACTGATGATATAACTCCTGAAGAAAGTTTAAAAAGATTTAATCTTTTATGTGATATGTTAAATACTTTATTTAACTATACATTTTATATTAATAAAGATTACAAAGTAACAGCATATAAAAATAAAATTAATTTTAATTTTTATGAAGCCATAAATCATTCTGATGTTATAGCTGATTTTTCTATAAAGAAAACTCCTCTTGAAGAGAATCTTATAAATAACGTAGCTAATGTTTATACACAGAATGTATTAAATGCTACTCGTAAAGCATATAGTCAAGAAACTATGGATTCTTTATATTCTGTAGTACATGCTGCATCTATGATGACAGGAATGTATAGAGGAGCTTTAATTAGAGATTATTCTTCTAAATTTACTGAAGTTGGTTCTAAAGGTTTATCTACAAAAGATATAGATGAAATTACAAATAAGAACCAAAAGTTCAGAGCTAAAGTTTCTAATGGTAAAAAGAACTTTACATTAGAAAAAACAGATTATCAGGATAGTAATTCTTTAAGATCTCCTGCATACGCTTCTAATATATTTGGAGAATATACTTTAAGAAATAAGATCTTTCTTCCTAAAGATGGTGGTGTTAAACCTATTCCTCAATTAAATATGGGATTAGGTGATGCTACTATGGTTGATCAAGTTATGCAGCAATTCCAAGATGTATTACCGATTTTTGACGGTATTCA